>Ga0209279_10000003_pt1 | contig 297623 bp, 301 predicted proteins | sample CoawatmetaG00DNA_3_FD_187508 | JGI IMG/M metagenome (GOLD analysis project Ga0209279, IMG submission 187508) | Marine microbial communities from the West Antarctic Peninsula - Coastal water metaG006-DNA (SPAdes) (version 2) | ecosystem: Environmental > Aquatic > Marine > Coastal ...
ACAGGGGGGAGGGGCACCCCATATAGCCGCTAGGGGGCTAATATGGTTCTATAGGTGGGGGTATGTTGGATATGATAGCTCCCTCCCCTCCTTAATTATTATAGTACCCTACGTCTCATCCTATAGGATTATGTATAGTGTGCATTAGATTTTTTCTTTAAATAATATTATATCCCCCGGGACACCACGCTATCATGTAGTGTAAGACCCGCCCTCCCACAACCTAAAGGTACAACTTTTATTTGACGTGGCCTAATTAAATGTGTGACAATGTGTCGTAGCAGTTATGGAACGTATAAATTGTTAGTAACTTTTTATAACTCAGCGTGTCTGACACATTGTCAGGGGGAAATTGTTAATAACTTCTAACAAATAGTGGTCTAAAAACTTGACATTGTCAGAATGTCAGTCCATACAGCGGGAGCGGGACAATCCCTTTAAGGGCTTTTACAATTCTTTATCAGTAGTAAGTATCAGTCATTATGACAGAAAACTATCTACTGTGAATCAGTATAGGGGATTACAAAGTGGTAGGGTGTGGGAGTAAGTGGTAAATAGTGGAATATAGTATCCGATAAAGATAGTCTGTTATGGTACACGTAGTATATAAGTATAGGGCACACGTTAAACCCCTATAGGATTAGTTATAAGCCGCAGTAAATCATATATAAAAGTTTGTAAATGGAAAGGGTAGGAAACCCTCTCAACATAGAGTAGGTAACTCTAAAATGGATGGTTATATAGTGAGGTTTTAATTAGGGTTTTGTAATAGAGTTTAAATAAGTCATTGCAGAAGAGAGAGTAGAAAACTCTTTAATAGTCCATGTGAATAACCACCACTTAGCAACTACTCTGTACCCATTTATATCACCCTTTACTAGATAGTTCTTCTTAAACATCTTTAATGATATTAACGTTCTGGCTAATTGACTTCCACTATACATCTTCTATGTTGTTTTGGTGAGGATAATAATCCTTTATGTTATAGGGTCCTTTAATAATAAGGTTATCATCTATAGGTTCTTTAACATCTGATAGATGTTGACATATGGAACATTCTGCTAGGGTGACTTCATCCTTTAGTTCTATACCTTCTTCATGACCACACTCCTTACAAGGTAGTATATTCACTATACGTATATCATTATGGTTATCCATTATTCTTTAGTGTTGAAGTGTGCCCATACCATCATTATTATCATTAGGAATATCCCTGTGAATAACATCATGTCTACTATTGTGCTTATTGATTCTACTACCCCTGGTTCTTCCATTCTTTCCAGTAATCGAAGTCTTTAAGTTTCTCTAGGAAACTTCTCTCCACCGTTACGGTAGTGCTATCTTCTTGTTTGTTTACTTGCATATGATTGTATGCAATGATTTCTTCTTGTGTAGGGTAGTTAGATTCTTTTTCTGGTGTCATGGTAGTTATGTTCTCCATGTCATCCATTATGATATCTTCCTTCCCTATCTTTCCTTTCATCTCTAAATCCATAATTCTTTTATCGTTAATCTTTTTTTCTTCATCACTTAGTTTAGTTATGAACGAATCCTCACTCTTATAGTATGGATTGTCTGCACCATACTTATTAGAGTTCTCTTCACCTGCTTCAGTAAAGTATCTTTCTTTGTTCCAGTTGTCACTATTATTCTCTCCCATCACTAAATCCTGTTTTAAATCCGTACCACATTAATATTATTAGTAAGCATATCATTATTGCTCCCACCATACTACCTTATCCCTAGTCTTCTAACTTGTTCTGTAATGTCAGTCATTAGGTTTTTGATTCTGTCTACCTTCATCTGGTTATCTCTATCGTATTGTACAGTACTGTCGTTATCCACGTAAGAACTTTGTTCTTCTATAGGTGTTTGTTGTATTGCTGATAGTTGATTCTCTAGTCTTACGTATTCTCTCATTAACCAGTCGTACTTTCTTGCTTTTTCTTCTCCTCTCATATTATGTTGTTTTAATACTTTGTTTAGGTTTATAGTACTTCTTCTTCTTTTTTCTTTTATAAGTAGTCTCCTCCTTCTTCTCATTCATAGATTTGAAGGTAGTACTCATTAGTTCTAGGTTTGTTACTCTTATACCCATCTTTTTCATTCCTTTGTTATTAGAATATAGGTTATATAAAGTAATCGTTGCTACTATTACTACTATAAGTAATATTGTTGTTTCTATCATTTTTCTTTGTTTTTTATTTTATTTATTGAGATTAGTATTTCTTCCCATAATATTATTGTTAATACCACTAACATGATTGGACAGAAGACTATTAACGTTATTATAGTTTCGAAGAACCCTAACATTAGTATTCCTGTTATTACTACTGCTTTATTTGTTAAAAACCTCTTCATTAACCTCATCATTAACCATCTTAAACCTAAGTTAGTCTCTTATTATGTTCTGCCTTCTTATTTCTCGTTTTCTTTTTATTCTCATTCTGAACTCCTTAGCGTCCTCTTCACTCATTGTTATTCTTTCATCACACTCATTACAGAACTTAACTGTTAGAACTGTATCTGAAACATAGTCCGTACAATAGTTTACTTGTTTATCACATTTTGAACAGTATGTTGTTTTATCGTCTTTCATTTTAAAAATCTTCGTAGTCATCTGGGACTTGTTTAATGATATGATTTTTTACAAACTTAGTCCACCATACCTTTAATTTATTATATATTCCCCTCATATTATTTTATTATGTATGACCGGGGTTTCGTAATTCGACCCGAACCTCGTAAGAGTGAAGGGAAGGGTCGAGTTATGTGAACCATGGTCATTCCCATAAATGAATAGTAATAAAACCTGAGTAGAAAGATAGTCTATTTGGGGATTACCGTAAAAATAAAACCTCCACACTACGTGTGATATTAGACTTTTCTATCGTTTCTATCCTTAATATTTCGTTTGGAGTAGAACTTGTTGTAGAGTTTCCGAGCTTGGTTGGCTCTCTTATTACGTTTCCTTGGGTTGTTGGATGATGATGGTCTCTCGAAATTAACCATGAAGGATATAGCAGCGTTTTCTGGGGTGTCAGTATCTAATAGTTTCCTATATGCTTTGTTCTCCTTGTTTTGTAGTTCGTACCACAGATATTCTAATTGAGCTGTTGGGTCGGTCACAGTTAACTTCTTATCTCGGGCAAATTGATTTAATCTTAATAGTCTAGATTTATGCCATTGTGCTAACCCCATAGATGTCCCACCGTCACCTATAACTCCTGTCTGCCAAGTACCGGCAGACTCCGTTTTAATGTTACCGGCAATACCGGCGGCTTGTGGTGATGTTAAACCCTTTCCTACAAAGAACTCTATAATTGTATTAGGGTTAACCTTAACTGAACCAGGGTAAAATTTACCACTTAAAGGTAGTACAAAATTAGCGTTTGGGTCTACAAGTCCTTGATTCTCAGCGTTTTTAACAGCAGTAGGGTCATTTTCCTGTGGTTTCTTATTCACATTAACTTTATCCTTCATGGCCTTTAACATTTCAGTTGTGATTACCTCACCAGTATCCGATGGGAAATAATCTCTTTGGAACGCGTTAACCGCTGCTAGTGTTTCAGGACCATATTTACCATCTATACCGAACTCAGGTAAAATATAATTTCGGGCAATTAAGTCTGTCTGCATTTCTTCTACTTGGCCCTCCATTTCTGTAGGTCCGGAACCACCAGTACATTTACTACCACACCCATCCCATAATATAATGGTCCCTTCGTCTCTTTTTACATCTGGTTCATCAACCACACTAGAACTTTCTATATGATGTTCAGGGTCCACCCATTTATTCTTATACTTTAATCCGAAATGTAAGTGAGCACCTAATGAATTACCAGAACCAGTTTTACCTCTATCACCACCTGTAACACCTATAAGTTGCCCTTTAGTGACTTTTTCATTCTTATTAACTTTGATTTGACTCATATGACAATAAGAACTTTTATAACCATTATTATGTTTAATAATTATCATACCACCACAAGCACCACTATCTCTATTAATTTTACTAACAGTACCATCTGCTATAGCGAATGCTTGGGTGTAGTCCGCTTTATAATCTGTACCATTATGTGCTCTACATTTTTGACCACTTAGACATCGTTTAGGGGAAAACTTACTATTAACACTAAGGCCACCCTTTAATGGAGCACCTAAAACCGCTTCAGATAAAACCTTGATTTTCTTGGGTTTAAGACTTTCTATTAGAATTTCTAATTGCTCACTACTGATTATTACATTTCCCATATATTATAAGTATTCAAGTCCGTACCTTCCCACCCCTTGGTACCACTTATCCGGTGGTATCATCTCCTTTAATTCTGAATTATCAGCATTTACGTAAGTTTCTAAATCATCCGTCTTGATTCTTCTATTTACGGTCCATTGTTTTACAGAACTGTCCGTTTCTACTTCAGTAAACTTAGGGTCTGGACGGTCTACATCATCATCTTCCTTACCAACTGGTTCGTCACTTATTTGCATAGAAATTTTAATCAGTGTATCATCAGTTTTACCATCATAATCCATAATATTTATCTGGTTTTTCCCCACTTTATCCACAAAAAACACATTACCTCCAGATAAAACGTCCTCCAATCCAAAATCGGGTTCCCTCGCCTGTCCGTTTCTACGCTTAAACCCTAACCTTTTAAGAATCTCCATAAACTTTATATTGTTATTTTTTCCCCTTCTTAGTGAATCCTCATCTTCTAATTCATGAAGTAACCAATTATTCATTAATGTGTTAATTTCTTCACCCACATCATCTTCATAACCATAACCATCATAATAAATGTCAGATAGATTACTCTCAATTTCATTCCAAGGTTCCTTTAACATCTCTGAGAAGTTAGTGACCCCAAACATTTTAATAATCCATAATAGTTGGAGCCAACTAAGTTTTACAATTGTTTTATCCATATAAAAATCATCCTCAAATAAAAGTTCATCTGAAATGTGTTTGGACATCTCACTTGCTCTATGAGCCCCTATACCATACCCTAATGCACTTATTATATCATTTAACACTTCAGTGACATCACCACCACCTATACGTTTCATTGGGTCTAGGATATCACCTTCGCCAGCATCCCTACTATTTTGTTGTATATATTCCTCATTTCCAGTTAACTCCATTACTTTATTCCAGTTAGCCAACGTATCTTTACTCCAATGTACAGCCGTATAATCAACTTCAGTTTCTTCAACATCTTCATAGGGATGGTCGTACGTATTAGTGTCCCTACCAACCTCATAGAAATATAAATCATCGTCCGTTAACAATAACACGTCCTCCACATACCTATTCTTATCCATACGTATTTCCACACCATTATCCGTTATGTGTATTTGGTCCAATGAAGAAGAATACCCGTATGGGTTGGGTTCGTTATCATATGATATAGTGGTGTCTTCACCCGTAAAATCTTCTAATGTATCATAGATATCCTCTTGGTTAGTTACACCTCTTTTTTCCTCATTCACCATAATACCGTAGATTGATTTAAGAAAAGTGTCATTGGAAGATTTGTCACTATTTGATGTGGTATTGTTGGTACTGTTCATAAAGCCCTTTATATCCTCACTAGTCCTTATCATGTTAAATTTAATTTTCTCCCTCTCATCAAATTCTACATTAAAAAACTTGGCTAGTTCTGGTTTATCACTTAGATACCTTTTAAACTCTACCTTCTCTAAATACTTTAGACTATTCCCCAGCTTTTCGTAGAACGAATAAAAAGGTTTATCACGTAGAAACGGCACTTTTCCCTGATGGTGCATAATGTGAGTCTTTCTTCTATACCCCTCCTGTTCTTCTGTAATATATATTGTCCCTGTATTTAACAATTTTTTAATAAAATGGTCACCCAATCCTCCACAAACCGACTCAGAAATTAACGAACAAAAAGATTCTTTATTTAATGGTACCACAACTTTAACTTTACCATTATCGAACATAGTCCTAACCTTAATATTCTTATTTTCGATTTGTTCATTTAATTGTGGTTCCTTAAAAGTCATCCTACTATTCACCCAATCAGTTAAAATGTTAACCATTAAATCAGCTTCTTCTTGTGGTACTCCACGTTCTACCATACCAGGAATTGTTTGGTATAGGACTTCTATCGGCACAAACCCTTCATGGTCGTAAGAATACAATTGCATCTTACCACCATCATAATCTAATTCACCTTCTGGGTGTGGATATATACCAAAACTATTATCCAGTGCATCAAATAGTTGTGTGGTTAAGTCTATATTTTTTTTATCTTCTGGTTTGTCATACTGTTCTTGTAATTGTGAGTATATTTCAGGAAATAACTTACCATAGCTCTTAACCAACCTTCCCGCTAAACTATTAGCTTCATCTTCTATGGGTCCACCTATTTCTGGATGTGGTTTATCTATTAACCCATCTTCTTTTTGTTTATGGTGGACTAACTCATGAGCAATACTTCTTAATATATCAGCTAATTGTCTTTGGTACCCTCTAACCTTAACTATTTCTTTTTTATTATTATAGTAACCTGTAGTATATTCGGATGTTGGTTCTACCTCTACTTTAATTGGTGGTGAATTTTTAATCCCTAATTCATTCTTAACAAAATCCACAAAATCATTATATCGTGCTTCACTATAAGGGTGGGTGGTATCTATAATATCTATTTGGGATTCACTTAATTCTAATTCCTCTTGTGTTTGGTATACGTAATCATAAAGTTCATCACCTAATAATTTCCCAAATGCTGAATCACTAGGGTAGTGAACTTTTGCCATGTTACGACTGTACGCGATATCCTCACCTATTTGTTTAAGTTCATTACCATACTCAGGGTATAAATCTGATAGGTACCTACCTATGAATCTACCTTGAGTAGCGTGACCAGAAGGGTATGACGGTGTAGAAGCACTCTGTAATGTTTCACTATCTAACGTTAACCCTTTTGCGTTTGCTATTTGCCATGGTCTTGGTCGATTATAGTGGTATTTTAATTTAAGAACTATAGCTCTCACTCCATTCATTACCTCCTTTATTTCATTAGTTGGGTACTCTAATTGTTTAGAGTTTAGGAAAATTTTAAAGTGTTTGTCCACATTATCAGCACTCTCAACCAACTCACTATCCACTTTTATGGTATCTAAATAATCTAGTTCTTCCTCAGTCGTATCTGATTCATTTTGTGGTGGTGGAATGTTTTTAAAATTATTTATAGGGAACCCGTTTAAACTACCTAAATCCTTACCCATTCTTCTTTTATGTTTATCTTTAGGTTCGTCCCTGAATACTAAATCGTTAAGTGATTCATTTAATTCTCCTCTTAAAAATCCTTTTCTTAGTATCCATTGGTCCGCACGGCCAGACTGGGGAAAGGTTTGTGGGGAACTATCTTTAGGAAAAATATACAGTGGTTTCGCACGTCCTCCACCTGCTAACATAGCACCTGTACGTTGTTCGTCGGTTATGCCCAGAGGTTCAATTTGGTAATAAGGGTTATCGTAATCAGGACGGTTATCTCTTCTGTTGGGGTCGGAAGCGTTATGATTATACTTAATCCCTACAACCACATAAGGTTTATATAATTCTGGTGCCCCGAAATCATGAATCCCTTCAGTAGAGACTACTATTATCTCATCACCAACCATTAAATCTGGATTTAAGTTAGATTCTTTATGTTCAGTAATAGCTTGTGGTGGTTCAGCATAAATCCATGTATCACCTTGGTATAAACGTTTAGGTGAACTATGAATGTTATAACCAGGTTTAAGTGGTTCTGCAGGTTCTAAATAATAATATCTTCGGTAGTCTACGTGGAGTTCATTTGTATAGTGGCTATCAGCTATTTCAATTACTCTATAAACACCAAATCTTTCTGGTATACTTTCATCTCTGCCAATACTCCTATCTTCAACATCAATTACCCTTATAATGTCATCTACTTCTAACTCAGGATTTAATTTAGTTTCTTTATGTTCTTTGATGGTTTTACCCACTTTAATCCATGTATCTTCTTGGTACATTCTTTTTATATGCCTCAGGTAGTCACACTTCATCAGCTCTTCACAGTTAACATCTAGTGGTACTAAATCATATGTATCAGTACCATCACCATTTCCAGACCATTTTTCATTCATCACCTCCTCTACTTTATACTTTCCCCATTTGTCCGGCATCCATTCAGATGCCATACCAATATCAATTACTCTTATAACATCACCTACCTCTAACTTAGGATTTAACTCTGGTTGATTATGTTCACTAAGTGTTAATCTATCCACACCGTTAGCTCTTGGGGTATTGGTGAGAATCCATTCGTATATCCAAGGGTATAATAGTTTTTCATAACCCTCATAATCTCCGTACCCACTGTCCAAACTTTCTTCATATTCATCTAATTTGTCTTCTGGAACTAATGTATACCTCCACCTCCACTTTGATTTATGTCCGTTAGATTCTTTATCTACAACAGTATATGGTGTATATTTTGCTGGTCTCATCTGTTCACTAGGGACATTATATGTTGTTGTGCCATTTTCCCTCTCTCTATCTACATCCACTATGAGTATAGTATCACCATATGTTAATTCAGGACTTAACCCTGGTTGTTCGTCGGTTTGTTCGTCCATGTTTCTTCTATTGCCATCATAATATTTGCTTGATTCATTCCCAAGTCCTTCGTCGAATTTACCTGGTTCACTAAACACAATATGGTCTAAAGTTAAATCCACTGGTAGACCTATTAACACAGAACGTAAATCTTCTTCAATCTCTTCGTATACGTAATTAAGTTGCTCTTCATATCCATCTTCTCCTAATTCACTTATCTCCCATAAAGATATATCTTGGACGGTACCATCTGGAAAACTTACTGGTAATTCTGTATCCCCATTAACTACCACATTCACACTTACATCACCGTTATTGTAGTTGAATATATCACTTACAATATATTCGTATTGCCATTGGTCTTGTAACCCTTCTAATCTATCTTTTACAATGTTACTTAATTCTTCGTCCCCATAATACTCTTTTAGGTTATCCCAAACCACAGACCTCTCCTCTAAGTTACCCATATTAATCCCCAATAACTTTAACTTATTCTTGTCTAGTGTTGGCCCCATCTTTCTCCAGAAGTTGAATAGTAGGTCTTGTGTTTTTTTAGGGTCGTTTTGTATAATTTTAGATATTTCCTCTTCATTTAGTGATGAACCTAATTCATTTAATTCATCATTACTTACTTGACTCAGTCTACCTTCATCGATACCGTACAATTTGAAATAATCATTAAAAAGTGTCTCGTTTATTTTAAATCTTAAAGCACTTCTATCTAATTCTGACGTTAACCACGCTATTTCACCATTATAAGTGTACTCTGGACTATCCCCTGCATCAGCAATATCTGTCCAAACTAAATCATAGTCAATTACTGTTATATTTTTCTTCCATAAACTTTTAGAGAATTCCCTCTCATATATGTAAGGGTTAACAATTGTGAATGTTATCTCCGTTCTAACAATATGTTCCCTACCTAATGTATTCCAGGTTGACCTGTCCATACCACTATCGACGTGTTTAAGACTACCCACATCTAACATAACTGGTATTACGTGTGTTGTCCCATCCACAAAACTTGCAAGTCTTTTATGTTTGACCTCCTTACCGGAGAGTTGTGACTCTTGGTTTATAATCTTTTCTTTCCAATCTTGATTGTGATATGTACGAAACCTTCTAGACTCTTTTAACTCTTTTTCTTCTACCCCTTGTTTAATAGGTAAAGGTGGGTCCAATAAAAACTTTTGGTTAAGGTAGTTTCTTAATAGGTTTTCTACGAACCAATCTGGAACTGGTCTACTATCTGGTTCATTCGATGCAACATCCGAGACATATCGGGCAAATTTAAGTTTATATTTATCCCTAATCATTTGTAAAAGACCATCAGAAATGAAGAATACTTTACCTAATGGGTCATCACCAATAGCGACATCTGGAATATAATCTCCTTCTGCAATATCCATCGCCTTTAGTACAACTTTACCCCACCAGGATTTATAACCTTTAGTATCTTTAAGTGCTGGTGTGATTATCTTATTAATTGCTCTAGTCGCGGTAACACCAACAGCCGCTAATAATATTTGTGGTATAAAAAATGGTACAATTCTCCAAATAGTTTTAAATAACCCTCTTCCCATATCACCAGTAATTCGTTTCCTAGTTGCCTCCTCAACTAGTTCTCGTAACTGACCAAACGTTATAGGTCCTTGTGCTGAACAAAACCCTTTTACCTTACAAATATTATCTGTTACTTCACTGGAAGGTGCTACATACCCTTTAATAGCGTCTGTTTTACCACCAGTATAAACATATTCTGATTCTGGATTGTTACGTTCTACGTCATCTTCAACATCACTAACTATTTTTTCCCATTCACTATCTTCACCCTCAAAGTCTTCAGGGTCACTTGGTTCTAACATTCCTTGACCAAACACATCCGAATCTTCTTTCAAGATGGCAATTTTTTTCGTATTATCTATCTCCAATTCATGGTCGTCAGTATCACCCCACTCATAGGGTTCCATATCAACATCATAATCATACCAATGGTTTTGGGCTGTATCTGTTGCATCCTGACTATTATAAGCATTTATTTCTATGGTCCCAGATTCCCATGTTTTTTGCCAATAAGAATTGGTTGCTTGTACTTCGTATTTTAATGGGTAAGTTTTAATAGCTGTACCAACTTCACTATAATCACAAGGAACATCCTCCGCAGCATAACACCCTTCATTCCAATTATCTATTGCCCATTTAGCGAATCTTGTTGAACTAGCGTAGTAACCTCCATCATATTGAGTAGGTATACCAAAAAGTTTTATATTTTTAATCCACTCATCATCTGGTATTTCCAAATTAGAAATAATATAATTCAATTTATCTTTAGTAAAAATTTTAGTGATGAAATTTAAAATTTTAACTTCGTTGTTGGTTAGTGGTTCGTATATAGAATAATCTTCAGACTCTTTATCATCCCCTTCATTATCTGGTGTAAGCCAATCACCTGTGTTAGCCTCTGTTAGTATCATAGGTTTTTCGTCCAACCATTTATCTATTCTTTCCATCAGTTTTAGAAACTCAACACCAGTTACTTCTGTGTCATAGCTTTCATAATCACCATAATCGGTAACCTCAGTCTCTCCTCCCCAATCCCAAAACTCATCATTTCCTTTATCTGTTGCGTCATTTTCGTCATACGCTAAAAGAGTGACCTCACCTCTTTTGTATTCTACTTGGGAACCACTTTCATCCCTTGTAACTGTATACCATTTTAGTGGGGTTCTAATTGGTGCACTTATATCTTTATAGTCCCCGTCTTCTGTAGCTTTATCCCAGTTATCTAGTGCAAGTTTAGCGAACTGTGAATGTTTTGCGTTATCATCAAAATTATTTGCCTTAGTTATACCAAATAATTTTAAGTATTTAAAATATTTGTTTGCCGAACCATAATTATGTGGTGTTTCAGTGGTTAAATCTTGTAGTTCAGTTCTAGTAAAATTTCTGTAAAGCATTTTTAAAATACTAAGTTCAAAATTTGTAAAAGGGTGGGTTTCTGAATTGATTTGGTTTATTAGCTCCTCATCATGATGTTTATCGGCTGACCAATCCTCCTGTTCAACAATAGAATGACCACTTGCACCAGGTAACTTTTCGTGTTGGGATTGGGTTAATTTTTGTTCATCTGACAAGTCTGGTTCGTAAGTTAATTCAGTCAACCTATCACTTAGTGTTTCATTTATGTCATAGTCTGGCTGCCAATATCCGTCATACCATCGTGTATCTACTTGTAAACATTCACCTCTTTTTCCCTCACAATACTCACCCATCATAAATTCTTCTTCAACTAACATACCAAATAGTGCTGTTGCGTTGATTTCGTGGCTATGCATGTCGTTTATCATGATACTTTCTATGGTTTCTCCAATATAATCTGTGTGGTATTCAAACACATCTTCAGTATTATCCCATTTATCATTTATCCAATCTCTAAGGTCACTATTAATAGTCCAGCTTATTCTACCGTTGTCATCTCGGTTTATTTTACCGTATTCCTGAAAATGTTCTGCTAATTTATCTTCAATATCATTACCCATCGCATTTAATGTAGCGTATGTTGATTCGTCATTGTTTGCCCACAATATGTAGTGTTGGATATCGTCTATTTCTCCTTCGTATTTTTCTATTAGTTCTTCTTCCTCTTCGTTTTGTGGTTGTTCAGATAGTATGTGTTCTGCAACTTCCTGAGATACACCACCAAAAATACTACTAATAGTTTTCCAATTACTTTCATCAATTTGGTCTGTCATGTAAGTGTCCCACTCAAAATTAAACCAATCTTCCGTTTCGTTAAATTCGTCATCACCACATAAGTATTGTTTAATATACTCATCTTTTCCAATCTCTATCTCAAATAGATTTGATAGGTCATCACAATTAAGAGTATAAGATACTGGAATAGGGGTTTGACTAAATTGGATGTATCTTTTTAATAACATTGACATTAGTAAGTCTATACCCTCTGTTAAACCAAGCAGTTTTAACACACCAACATCTACCCCTCTCTTATCCCATTGTCTAAAAATCACTTCAACCATATTGTCTGGTAGGGAATCCTCAACATGTTTAATTTCATCATCATCTAAATGACCTACAGGGTATTTAAATTCTCCTGTTGGCCACATTTTTATTTGCTTACTGTCTTGTTCCAACATTCTTTCACCTTCCCCATTAAATCTTTCCTTCTTTACACCTACTAAGCTTTTAAGAAAAATCCCTAGGTAATATACAGTATCACCTTCGTTTTCTTCTTCAAATTCTACAACTTCCCCCTGTTTATTATCAGGAAAGTGTTCCCAAATTTGTGCTTCATCTTCGTCTGTGTAGTCATCCGTTTGTTCATCAAATATAAGAAAATTACCATCTGTCCCCTCATCTAACATCATCAATATATCATCATAATCGTGCGTAGTCGACATGTCAACATCAGGTATACATAAAACCTCAACATGATTATATGGGTAAAAATAAACCTCAGTAGTTAGAGTATAGTACTCAACACACTCACAATCATCGTCTTGGATGTTTAGATTTATCTCATTTTCATCACACTCAACCTCCACGATAGACCCATCAGGTCTTACAACTTCTTTTTCTTGTCTTTTACAATCACACTCTTCACCACTAAGTTCACCATAACCATCTTCATCACAATCTTCATCCCGTGCAAAAGAGGTAAATTCTCCTTTATAAGTTATATAATACCTCATAAACTCATCCGGCACCACTAAATTATCTGGTGGACCATCATAACTTTGATTCAAATGGTTTAAAGTTAACCATACTACTTGTGCTGATTCTTTTTGGCCTCTAGGAAAACTAAAATACTGAACTAGGACATCCCAGAAATTGGTGAATGTGTACTTTCCTCCACGTCTCCTTTCCATCATTTTATAGACTGTTTTTAGGATAGAGTGTAGTTTTGGGTGGGTGTATCCGTTGTATGATAAATCAGCTTCATTTAGGTTTCCCTTAGTTTTAGTTCTTTCTAACTCAAACTCATCATCTTCCCAGTCATTCTTTCTTTGTTCACCCTCGTCATTATAATCAGAAGCTCCTGTGTCTACTAATTTAATTACGTTTGGGTACGTAGGTTGTTTTAGATATTCGGTAACGGGAACTCCTGCACGTTCTAATTCTTTCATAAAATTATAAAGGGTGTAGTAATCTTGTTTTAAGGTCCCATTAATCATTTCACCTCTTTCGTCTGGTGGAAACTCATCCATACATTTTCCCAGTCCAGATTCGTCAACACCATCCTCACCACAATAATGTTTAAACTCCTCAACTATATCTTCATATACATCAAATAACAATATTGCGTGTACCCAATCTAAGTTTGTATTATCTATTATCTCTAATCGGTCGTTGAGTGTTGGTAATCCAGCATCATCTATTACTCTTTTAGTGTCTTCCCATTCTTCCTCCTCTTTATTAAATTTGGTGATGGAATTACCTCTAAAGTCATAGTGATATGTGTCGGACCAATCTACACTAGAATTTAAAAGTCCTAATTTCTTTCCATCATGAACTGCATCTGCAACAGTCTCCAAAGCATCCTCAAAGTTACCACCTGGTCTATTAAAACTTTCTACATATGCTGATGGGTGATAGGTGTTGTATAAGTTACTATATAACTGGTTACGGTATTTAGGCCATATAGACGTTAAGAACTTCTTAGTTAGTTCAGTTTCGGTTGACCCTTCAGTTATCTTTTGTTTTATGTCTTTAGTTTTTACCCATTTAACTTCACTTTCTACCAGGTTAAACGTTTTTGGGTGCATGGTAACAGATTCTAGTAGGGTATCACTTTCGTTAACTGTGACTGGCATCCCACCATCCTCAAAACCAATAACTAATAAAGATTCATTTAATAAATCACTGTTAGATTCTAATTTAGTTTCTATTATTTTTACAGTATCACCAACATTAACTACGGGATTTACCACTTCGTTGGTTGGGCTTTCTTCTAGATATTTTAGGTAATTAGCCCAATTTAGTTCTGCCTTTGCTGAAGATACCTCATCTGGGTCTTTGTCATACCCACCTTTACGGTTTTCTTCTTTTTTATCTGGGTCTTGTAAGTGATGAGTGTATTCGTGTAATAAGGCTTTAATGATGTCTTCTTTATCTTTCATATTAGGGTAATATACGAATATCTTATTTTCATATACATCGTATTGTGCTTTTGACGTTTGACTTTCTTCTCCTTCCATCTCTGGAATACCACTTAATCTAGCATAGATATCCTTCCATAATTCAACTGTAGGTGTTCCATCCACATACATACTTTTACCTAAGTCGTTTACGATATGTGGGTACACTTTATCTATAATATCCTGTACAACGTATTGTTGGTCGATATCGTACTGTAATTCTGAGTCTAATATTTGTTTATTCATTACTTTTTTCTTATCTTTGTATTGTAGTTCAACATACAATAAATACATCGGAACTACAGCTATTTTTATAAATATTAACTAATACACATTATATGGATTTATATCTCTTCGATTTCGACAATACTTTAGTTCAAACCCCTTATCCCGACTCTATATATTATATGGACAGAAAAGAAAGTTTAAATGATTCCCGTTGGGAATTTAAAATTAACCAAGAAGTAAAATCATATTATGATAAAGCTAAGAAAAATAATAATAATAGGGTAGTCTTATTATCTAATAGAGTTAGGGAAGTTGAAAAACCTTTAAGGGAGTTACTATCTAGACTTGGGTATGTGTTTGACGATTATCTTTTAATCGAGAATGGTGAGAGGTCTAAAGCTAAAAGACTATTAGACTACTTGGAGATTATAGATGAGGTGAAGAACATTCACTATTGGGAAGATAAAGATAAACACATAAAGGACGTTTCAGAAAATGTACCTGAAAAGTATGGTGTTGGTGTGACTGTTCACAAAGTTACTTAACCTTCTCTATTGTTTCGTGAGGTCTACTAGCTAAATCGTACGGACTATCATTGTTAACGACCCACACATGATTAAACTTATCTACCATATTACCTATATTATCACTAACCAATTGGTGGTAACTGGTTACCATTTCAGGTGATAGACTCCTACTCCTTTTTTCATTTCTTTCATGAGCTACACCCAAACTAGTTTTAACATAAATTAAAGTAGTTTCGTAACCATTGTCGTTAGCTAACCTCCAAACATCTTCCATAACTTTTTGTTGTCCACCCCCAGCATCAAACACCACATTGGGTAACTCTTTCCTATCTTGTTCTAAAAATTGTTTAAGAAACCTAACCGTTACATTTCTAGGGTCAGAGGTGGTGAATGATTGACTAAGAATTTCTTGATATCCTTCTGGTGTGGATATGTTAGCTTCCCAATTATCACCCCATAGTTTCTTTGCTAACTGAACTCGGTAGTTATCAACATTAAATTCTTTTATGTTAGGTAAATCTATTAGATTTCTAGAGACAAAACTTTTACCAGCACCTGGTCCACCAACTACCACTATAAAATTATTATCTAGTCTATCAAACCCAACTACTTTAGCCTCAGTCATTAATATTTTTTCAATCTGTGATTCCGTCACCATAATATTAAATGGACCTTTCTTTTTCTTAATTAAGTTCTTCATATTTCTCCGATACTTTATCCCAGTTAACCACCTTCCAAAAGTTGTTTATATATTTTTTTCTATCCGACATGTAATTTAAATAGTAAGCGTGTTCCCACACATCTAAACCCAATAATGGTTCTCCAAGATTATCCATTAAGGGGTTGTCTTGGTTTGGTGTGGTAACTATTTTAAGTCTACCGTTTTTTAAAACCAACCAACACCAACCAGAACCAAATACTTTTCCAGAGTCTTCATCAAATTGTCTTTTAAAATTATCTAAACTACCAAAATCTTTATTTATCTTAGTTTTTAACTCTTTAGATAGTTTTGTTTTATCTGGTGTTATATAATCTCTAAAAAATAAACTATGGTTATAATAACCACCAGCATTATTTCTAGTAAATGCATCATAACTCTTAATGCCTTTAATTATCTTTTCGATATCTTTGGTGGGATTTTTTCTTTTAGATAATGCTTCGTTTAGTTTAGTCGTATACCCTTTATAGTGTTTATTGTAGTGTTCCCACATTGTTTCATAACCCACAAAGTCTTTTACAGAATTGTAGTCGTAAGGTAAAGTAACTCTTTTGAAGAATGTTTTCTTAGCTTCTGTTAATAAAGTACTTCTTAATATTTTTTTAATTAAATTATTCATCACCATTTTCTACATGACCAATACCTAGCTTTCCATTTTGGGCCAGGTGTATCACATTTATGTCTCGCTCTAAAAGATTTTCTTGCCTCTGGGTTGGACTTTCTTATCTTCATAGTCTTTTCCCCTTTCTTTTTAGCGGATGTCCCACCATGACCAAAGTTAACTTTAACCACATTACCTTTATCATTTTTAACATACACTTTAAACTTCTTAATATCACCCCTTGTGGGTTTATTAAGTGTTACTTTTCTTCCTTGGTACTCCGCTTCTTGCAATATACTTTCAGTTTTGAAACCCTTACAAGCAGCTGGAGTCGGTCTACATCTTGGTTTCTTTCTTTCTTCACCCTCACTTCTACCACAAGCTTTACATTTACCATCATTACAGGTATTACAATCTACCCAACCACTAGTCTTACCTGGAGCTCCTTGTCTTTCAAACCAACCATGTAATCCTTTATCTTTTTCTTTAGAGAAATCTGTTTTTTCTTTTATGTCTTCTTCACTTAGCCCTTTCCATATTTTACCAGCCCTACATTTTACCACAGCTCCTGAAGCATAAGCAGATGGCCAAACATCGTATTTTCTTTTAGCTATACTAGTACACCTATCGTCCTTTTTCTTTTTAGTTTCTTCTAGTATTCTTTTTATTATATCTCTCACAAACTTAAATTTTTATACTTATTTATTACTTTTTTTAATTCTTTACTATATCTAGAATTACCCCATTTAATAATTAAGCCATCTAAATCATCAAGCACGTCATTTTCTTCAGGACTTGGCCCAACTGTTTCTGTTATTGGGGCTTCTTCTTTTTTAAATCCTTCAGGTCCTTTACCTGAACCGTAACCACTATCTGGGTAAATAATTTCATATCCCTTTATGTCTTGTTGTTCTCTACCTTGTCCTTCCCATTCGATAATATCTTCCTGATATCCCTTGTCATGCGACCATTCCCAAGAGTCATATGTACCATCCTCATCATATACGACAGTATCTTCCGCATCATCTTCATCGTAAGCCACTACTGTAACTTCCCATTCAATACTTTTATAGACCTGCACATTTTCCTCCATAGATAAAGTATATCTTTTTAGTGCTCTTAACTTAAGTTGGTCGTATCCGGTTATGGTGTTATTTTTTAACCCATCAAAGTTATCGTGTGCTGCCCAAAATATTTTGTCTATTAGAGTACCATAATCTGTGCTTTTTGCATCTAACCCTATTAATTTAAGGACGTTCAATGCCTCACTTTGCCGTTCCCATAAATTATCCCCAAGCTGAGTTCTACTAGAGAACCAATCTTTGTCATGTGCATTTACTAACAATTTTACACCTTTAAAAAATATATTTTTAGTTATAGTAGTAGTACTATACTTTTTATCCGTACGATTAAGCGTTCGGGATGTGTATGATGTTGGTGGGACCATATCATTTGAAGGCTCGGAGTCATAGTGAGGGTCGGCCCAAGTTCCACTACCCATCATCGTATCATCTGTTTCTTCTCGTAATACAGTTTTAATTATACTTTTCATTACTAATAAATATAATCAAATAATGTATGGTATTAGAAAAATAGATATTTCTACTCAGCTAATTTAAATTCTTTATTGATGTGCCCACATTTAGTACATTTATAAGTCTCCATAGGGACCATACTATCTTCCGTTTCTAAAGTTATTAACTTAGATACTCTTCTAATCATTAATACTTTGTCAAAATATTTGCTTTCACACCCTTCTGCTTCACATTCTACAGCTGTAGTAGAACTCATATCAATTTGTCTTGGTTGTCTGTTTAAATCCATGTTTTATCTCTAATTATTTTTAATTTTTTTAAATTATTACACTTATCGTATTCTTCCCTATTTTCAAAGTAAGAAATGAGTCTGTTTATTGATTTATAGGTACTATCTGGTTTGGTGTCTTTGTGGTCCGCATTAAATTCTAGCTCCCAATTATCAACACCACCAATTAATAGTTTATAAGCACTATTCATTGATTGATTTTCTCTTTCAAATTCGTTTAAATTGTCATCATTTTCTAAATATTCTAAATCTAACCCCATAATACTTCAAATATATAGTGTTGTGCCCATAAAATCAATGATTTTATTCCTTCTGGAGTATATTTATATTAGAATTAAAACTAAAATAATATATTATGAAAAAACAACAACTTTTAGAACAACAAGAAAAGATAATGAAAATGTTCTCATATTCACCTGGTATGACAATATCAGAGAATGATGAACAATATAGTGAAGAAACAACTCAAGTGAACGAAATAGCTCCATTAGCCGCTATAGGTTGGGGGTTAACTGCTGCTTGGGCAGGATATGAAATTTGGAAATGGGCTACAAACACATGGGGAGCTAAAACTCTGGGTCCTAGATTAAAAGCAGCAACTGACCCAGGTACTTGGGAAGAAATCACAAACTCTATGAAACAAACTTCTATTAAATTAGGGGAGGATATCTCGGGTAAGTTGAAGGTTATGTCAAGTTCGGATGCTGGTCAACTAGCTGACTTTCTGTATAATGCAATGGATGGAGCAGGGACAGATGAAGAAGAAATAAGAGAGGCAATGGATAAAATGAGTTCATTTATGGATTTAGCTTACGTAGCGGATAAATTTGGTACTAGAGAAGGTTACACTTTGTGGGGTTGGTTGGATGACGAATTGAGTCAGTCATACTTTAAAACATACGTTATGCAACCTATGAGTTCTAAACCACTTCTTATATGGGATGGAAAACAATACAATAGTTTAGAAAAGTGGGCAGCAGAATTAAGTAAGTTGGTTGATGATAAATCAGCACAACCAAAGAATGATGACCAAAATAAAAAGACTATTATAAATGCACTTAAAGGTAAAAAAGGTTCTTGTATGGAAGAATACCTAGCAAATGCAGTAATAGGGTCTACAAAAAAAGGTGTTCCATTCCTAAAATATACGGAAGGTGGGGTAGAATTAAATGTTTTTGCTAATGGTAGATTTATTGACGTAAAAACTAATAAGATGGGTACGATTCAAAATTGTGATGAAGTGGTTACTGAATCCGTAAGTAGTATTTTAAACTTAAACTGGGTATTAGGTTCACTTACAGAACAATTTAAAGTGGTATATGATGATGACAAAGAAAACGTTGTTACTATAAAAGATAAAGAAGTTGTTAAAACTGATGATACTGGTGGTGAAGAAGTTGAGAAAGAGGTAGTTACTAAATCTAAATGGACGAAATACACTGGAGACCCAACAAAAGATGTTGTAAAAATGATGCATTACAACAAAGATGCTAATTCAGTAATTAAACAAATTCAAAAAGCTATAGGAGCTAAAGAAGATGGTTACTATGGTAATAACACTAAGAAAGCTGTAATGGGTTGGCAAAAGGAGAACGGACTGAAGGTTGATGGTTCAATTGGTCCTGAAAGTTGGGCTAAAATAACTACATCTACTGATGAGGTGGGTGGTGAAACAACAGTTGATACAGCGGTAGAAAAAGCAATAGAAACAGAAGCTAGTAAAGTAGTACAACAAGTTCAGCAAAAGAAAATTAATGTACCTACAGCAAGAGAAAAATTAATGAAAGATGTTTTAGAATCTCAAGGTAATAAGAAAATGCAAAAGAACTATTGTCAAAATTTAATAGCGTTCGAGGCTGGTATGTTAAAAAGTAATATGGAAAAAGCAACTAACTTAAAAGCTCTAGGAGCTTGTTATGATGACCATAACTTTGGGGCTGGGGGTATGTCTAGAAAAGTTAGAAAATCTTACAACTTAAAGACATCAGGTAACAACATTAGTTAATTTAATTAAACAATGTATTTATAAACAAAAAGGGACTTATCGTCCCTTTTTTTTATTCTGCACCTCTTTTTACCTGGTGATAACTTAGGTCTACTGGGGTTTCTCTCCCAAATATCTTAACACTAACACTTAGTGACTTTTTATTTTTATTTATAGAATTGATTGTACCGGTAAACGTAGCGAAAGGACCTTCAGTAATCGTAATGGATTCTCCAAGAAAATAAGTTTCACCCATATCTATTTTTTGTTCTTCACCTTCTAATTTAGCTAATAACCCCTCTTTTTCTCTTTTACTCATTCTTGTTGGTACTTCCCCACCTAAAAAATTCATAGCGTTTTCTACCGCCCTAACTTTACTAATTGTTTCCCCATTAAGGATTTCATTAACAGCTTCTACAATAATGTAACCAGGTAAAAGATTTTTTTCCACAATAACTTTAGAGGTACCGTTTTTCTTTCTTCTTAGTTGTACGGTTTTGTAGGTTGGGTTGATGATTCTGGACACTTCCTTTTCTAGTTTAGTATCAGTTAACATACTTCTCTCTATACTTTCCCTAACCTTTTTCTCTTTACCTGTTATTGTCCTTAAGACGAACCAATTTTTCATAATACACTAATTTTTATATTAAACTATTTCTACACTAAACGTATCACCTTGTGTTATTTGTGGTATAATGTCTAGTCCTTCAGTGACTTTCCCAAAACATGTGTGGTTCCCATCTAAATGTTGTGTACCTTCTCTACTGTGACAAATAAAGAATTGTGACCCACCTGTATTTCTACCAGCGTGTGCCATTGATAGTACTCCCTCATCGTGATGTTGGTTTCCACCGTTAAGTTCACAATCTATAGTATGTCCTGGACCACCAGTACCATTTCCTAATGGGCAACCACCCTGTATTACAAAATTAGGGATAACTCTATGAAATGTTAAATCTTTGTAAAACCCATCCTTCGCTAATTTAACAAAGTTATCTATTGTTGCTGGTGCATCTTTTTCATAAAAGTCTACCACCATTGTTCCTTTATTTGTTATAATTTTTCCTTGCATATTTTATATTTTTATTTTATTTAAATTATTATCGTCATTGTTAGTATCTGGGGAGATAGCACCACTATCTATTTTCATTGGTTTATCTTCTTTACCTTCACCCTCCATTTGTAATTCTTGTGCTTGTTTATAAATTTCTTCCATCTTGTTTTTGTACTCCTTCATTTCAGTATTCTTTGCTACTGCTGTTCGTTTTTTAAAACTTGTAACTTTCTTTTTATGGTCTTTTCTATGTCTAGATTTTGGCATATCTTAATTTTATTTAAATGATTATAATTTTATGTGTTAACTAATAATATAACTTATTTTGAACTGTGTCAAACTATGGGGTAGATTTAAATATATAAGAAGCTTTATGTTTACAATGGGGACAATGTATTTCACTTGTTTCCCAAGGTTGTGGGTTAGTTGGTATTGTCCAATTGTCACCACATTCACCACACACATAAACATTACTACACTTTAAAGTAACACTGTGTGGTTTTATCTCTTTAGTTGGATTGTAGGTTATCCCTAACTTATCCTCAATTAATTGTATCCTCTCTAACATTATATCTTCCATATTTATAACCGCTTTTGGTTCTATCACTGGTTTGTCATTCATGGTGGTTGGTCCTACCCTGAACGTTTCTAATTCTTTCTTTTCTGTTTCTATAGGGGTTGGTTTACTTTTTTTACCACATCCACAGTCTTTAATATATGGAGCAAATTTTTCCTCTAACTTCTTTTTCATTTCTTCCGTATACAATTCTGGTACTTTTTCTGACTCTGGTGGGTGAACACACTGTTCTATAATGTCTTTCCAATATTTTTTTAAATCAGTAACTTTCATACTGGATTTACCATCACCAAAATCACTAAATCTTTTTCTATAGTTAGTTGCGACTACAGAATAATCATCAATATAATTACCAGTTTTTGGGTTTTCAATTAGTGAATGGTGAGCGTCACCAGTTGCCCATCTATAAACATAAGAAGTTAAAGCACCAAATAAAGATTCTTCTAGTTCACCACCTATTAGTATATCCCAGTAGAATGGTGGGTCAGCATATTCAGAATGTTTTGTATAATACTCATCTAAAGATATTTTAGTTCTATCGAATATCCACGTACCTTCACATAGGTTTGATGTTCTGTGGTATTCTTTATTCCTTAATGATATCCATACGTCTTTTGGTTTCCAAGCTGGTTTATCGGTATTTTTAATTCCCTCCACACAGTCAGTTAAATGCCAAGGTAAATACAAATCGTCATTATCCCAAAAATGTATATATTTCCCATTAGATTTTTGTATACCTACCATTTTTACGTGTCTAAGAGTGGGCACATCTTCTGATTTTAAATTTAAAATAGTGACTTGTGGATGATTAAAAATTAATGGAACTTCATGATGGTTTACAATTATCAGTTCTTTGTTTTGGTAGTCTTGGTGTAGAAAGCACGTCAGGGCTTCACACGCTACCTCATAATTCCCATAGGTCCCCATTATACATGAGACCATTTCTTCGTTATATTTATGTTGTGTTATCATAGATAAAGTATAAATCTAAAGTATTTTCGGTAAATACTTAAACATAGTTTGTATTATTACAATAATTTACTATATTTGTACCAACGAATCTTTAACTTTAATTATAAATAAAACTATGGCAAAAAAAAGAAAACTAAACAGTAACAACCCAAAGTACAAAGTAACTACAAAGGACGATTCACCAGTGGTGAAAGAAAAAAAATTAATGTGTAACGCAGCTATAAGGAATGCAAGTGGTGAAATTGTACCAGGAAAAACTGTAGCTGTATATGGTGTATGGTGTGAGGACGATGAATAACATTTAAATTTTATGAAACCAGAAAAAATCCTAGAAGACCAAATTATAATGGTCATTAAAACAGTGGAAGACCCAGAAATACCGGTTAACATATATGAATTAGGTTTAATCTATTTTATTAATATAACTAAAGCTGAGGATGGTTATGATGTAGAGATTGAAATGACTTTGACAAGTCCAAACTGTCCTGTGGCGGAAAGTATGCCAGAAGAAGTTAGGACTAAAGTAGAGAACTTAAAAGATGTTAATAAATCTGAAGTCATTATAACTTGGGAACCCACCTGGGACCAAAGTTTTATGAGTGACGAAGCAAAACTAGAACTAGGTATGTTATAAATTTACAAAGTAAATACGAATGATTGTGGATAATAAAAAAGATAAGTGTGTTGTGTGTGATAAGGAGACCCCTTACTTGGTTTCTACCCCTGTCGGTGGTAGAATAAATTACGTGGAAGGTGCTGGACAATTATGTACTAAGTGTTGGTCTACCACCTATTTAACTAAAAAAAGAAAATATGAAAAAAGAAATTAAGTTACCTGAATGGTTTACTGGTGAATTATATGAGGAAGGTGGAAAGGTATCAAATAGATTTTCAGGTGAGGAATACGAACTAAACGCAATGGAATTAAGTATGTACGATTTTGTTATGGGTGCAACAATAGTAGCTGAAATGGGTATATTTAATGAATCACAAGATGTTAAAGACCTAAGAAAGGGTTTAGAGTGGTTTAAGAAGAATAATAGTGAAGCCTATATGACTTTATTGGACTAACCTAAAAATATCTTCTTTTTCCCACCGTCATACACATATGCATGCCCTTCTGTTATTAATAAGTCATTAACACAAATAGAATTACCATCTGTATCTTGTATGAATAATTCACCAAGTACTCTACCATATTTCCCTACTCCATGAGACTTTAATCTAAAGTATCCTGGCTTTGATGATGTTTCTTCTAACAACTCTATCACTCTTGCTTTTGCAGCTAGACCTTTCTTTTTTTCTTCAACGTCTCTTGTTCTAGATTCCCAAGCGTCAAGTCCCATAAAACGGATTCGTTTCTTAAACCATATATCGAAACCTACATCAATAAGAGCATCAACAGTGTCACCGTCTACTACTCTATCTAGTTTTGCTCTGTAAATATACTTTTCCATTAGTAGTATAATTCAAACCCAAAGTTTAATAGCATGAACCTTAATTCTTCACTATCTACTCTTATTTCTAATACTGTAAAAGTACCTAACCTAAAAGTTAAACTATACTTTTCTTTTTTGTTACCGGCATTAAAACCGTTTATCCAATTTACCATAATATTCTTTTTATTTTTATATAAATACTTCTTATTTTAAAACATACAAATCAATCTCATTATATTTGTATTGTTTGGTCCCTATATTCTCTAAAAAATCTATTTGACTTGTTTTTCTTCTATTCATACAATCGTGGATTGTGTAAACACCATCCTTATGTGTTCCTGAAATATAAACTTGGTCACCATAATTAAAAATCCCGCCATTTCTTTTTAACATGTCCTGACTAACGGCAATCCAATTCCAACCAGATACTTTATATGGGTCAATGATACTACCATCTGCTGTTATTAATGGACTATCGTCACATTGTCCTTCTACTGGGTGGTACATTGTAGCCCTTACCTCTATAGGGGTACAATCTATATAAGGCATAGGGTCTATTGTTTTACCCTCGTGCGATATTTCATAATGTAGGTGTTGTCCCGTAACTTTTCCAGTACTCCCCATTATACCAATTGCTTGATTGTCTTCCACACTATCCCCTATTTTCACGAATATCCGATGTAAATGAGCATACTTACTTGTAAACCCAAATAGGTGTTCTATTTCTACACACCTACCATAACCATAATTCCATCCTGAATATCGTACCACACCTGAACCAGTAGCGTATACAGTATCTCTCCAGGTATCAATTAAATCCACCCCTGAATGCATTCTATATCTACCAAATATCGGGTGTTTTCGTACACCAAAACCATCTTGTATTGCAATAGTATCTAGTGGTGGACCAATGGGTAAACTTTTAAAAGTATTATGGTATACACTATCTAATACATTTAATTGGTTATTGAGTGAATCTATAAGTTCTAATTTTTCTTTTAGGTTTTCTTCTCTATCTTCTAGTTGGGTTTTTAGTTGGTGGGATACTAACGAGACTGCACATATGATTGATAATAGGATGACCCATATGGATGTATGTATTTTATTTTTACTCACAAACTCTTATTTAAAGTTAGCTAAAAATTCCCAAATCTCATCACCTTTAATAATTTTTGTTACCGATGGTAACATCCAAGGTGAAATATTAGATACTTTCTTATCGTTAGTTAACCAAATGAATATCTGAGAATTCTTAAGTGCACTTACTTGTGCTTCACCAAAAGTTCCAGCTCCAGCTGTCCCATCAAAATTAATTAAATTAGTATCACATATTTTTAACATATATAAATCTTGTACTACAATATTCTCACGTATTTTTTTCTGGAAGGTTTTAAAAGTTTCGTCATCTAGTTCGTTAGCTTTCCAAGCTTTAAATAATTCCCCAAACTCAGCGTCTTCCTCCCTTACAGTTTCTGCTCTAAGTGGATTAAGGATAGCTGGAGTTTGTAGACCATCAAAACTCATCTCACCATTTGTAACTAAATCTAGTAACCTATCACCTTCGACTACATGGTCAGAACCAAAAAATTCTTCTACTTTTGTTCTCCATGATAAAGCATCTTTTGCAAAATCTATACCACCACCAAGATACATAGCTCTAGGTGTGAATATCCCATTCATATCATAAGGGTCCAAAACCTTTAACATATCTATAGTGTCAGCCATTTCTGCCGCACTAGAATTTATTAAAAAACTAGAAGCTTTGTCGGTTAGATATCTTTTAACCCATTTTAACATTTTACCTAATGCTCCATCAGCCTTATATTCTGGTATACCACCATAACTTATTTCCCCCAATTCTTGTTCCTCTTCACTTGGGGCATTCATTAAAGCGTTCTCTAAAGCTTTCTGTATTTCTTTTCTTGTTTCGTACGGTAGGGAAAATATCTCGTCTTGGACTTCTTTTTCCTCCACATATTCACGTAAAATTTTTCTAGTATCCATTTTCATCTGTTTCCTTTCCTAAATAAATATCTAAAGCTCTTGATGTTCCCACTCTTGTAGCCCCAGCATTTATCATTTTATTTAAATCTTCTTTATTATATACACCACCAGAAGCTTTAACAGGTAAATCCCCTGACATCGATTTCATTATTTCTACATCCTCTGGTGTTGCTCCAGTACCATTATAAAACCCTGTCGAGGTTTTTATGTATACGTTCTGTGCCTCTGTTGGGAACTCATCCATCACTATAGAACTTATGAGTTTACTTATTTCTGCTATTTCCTTTTTATCTAAAGCTCCAGTCTCTATTATCCACTTAACCATTTTCCCATTCTTTAAACCCACACCGGTACCCTGTACTATATCCTCATTAAATTTATCTAAGTTTCCATTTTTAAATGCTGTATAATCAGCAACATAGTCAAGTTCATCAGCACCATTATCTATAGCTTCCATAGCTTCATGAACTTTCTCTGAAGTTGTACCTCTACCATCTGGAAAATCTATAACGGTACCTATCAATACTGAAGAGTCGTTTTTATCGATATAATCTCTTGCTACTTCCACAAAAGAAGGTCTAATCATAACTAATTTAAAACTATGGTCTACAGCTGTTTTTATAGTATCTAATACTATGGTAACATTTTCTCTTTTGGTTATCCCAGCTTGGTCTGCTGTTTTTAAATAGGTAGAATCAAGGTACTTACGTATGTCGTCCTCTTCTTGTTCTTTTAACGTACCTACATTTTCCCACATCTTTGGTTTGGTTGGTCCTAAAAAATAACTTAGGTTCATTTCCATATCCTTAATATTGTGTAAGTTACCTAACCTTTCATTCTTATCGTAGTCTCTCCAATAAACATCTTCGTCCCCATCGACATAAATGTAGAATGGTGTGTTAACTACATCTCCGGGTAATTTAACGTAGATGTCGTAAGCCATATGTCCTGGTATTTCTCTACCTGCAGATTCATAAGGAAATACATCTTCTACCGTATGTCCAATAGAATTAAATAAACCTACTATATCTTTTAGATACGGTAAATTTTGTTTTGTGTTTTGGGTTTCTTCTTGTTTATCTGAATACATAATTAATATTGTCTATAATAATAAATATAATTTTAAATAAGAATAGAATCAAATTAACTGTCTATTGTTTGGTCGTAAATTATCTCCCCAACCACTAAGTCATCTTCAGTGATACCTGTCCCATCACCAACCCAATAACTATTGTTAATGTAAGTGTATTCGGATAAGGTTGTTTTGTTAATAAATGTATTTGTGGGGTCACTAACAGTATCACTCGTTATTATTATTCTTTTAGTCCCATCATTACTGATATGACAATATTTTATATTCCCTTTTGTTAAAGTATTAAAAACTGTTGTTGTTACTATATAATAATTCATTATTTATCTTCTATACTTGAGTCACCGTTTATGGTAAAAGCTGGACCACCACTTACAGAGTTATTTCCATCACCCTCAAAATTCCACCAACCCACTAAATTGTTCGCTCTAGAATGGTTCGCTAAATTCATTGGGGTACCCCCATTCCAAATTTCCGTTACGTCACTACCACTAAGAACCACATCCCAAATAGACAAACCATTAAATTTAGTGTCGTTGGTATTCCCAGCTTTGGTAAAATTCCAACTATTAGAACCTAATGTTATTTGTTTATCATCATTACCCATAGCAGGTGTCCCAACATTATTTCCCACCGTTTTACCATTTTCGGCTGAATAAAAACCTAACCCACAATCAGTCTGATTCCAGTATAATTTACAATTAAAATACCCACCTGAATTAGCGGCACCCCTAGTTATTGTTATCAAAGTATAATCATCATCGCCAACATTTCCTCTATTTGTATTAGTCCAATATGAGGCTCCTAATCCAGATGCTGCGTACGCGTTAGCGTAAACTCCATTGTTTGAGTGAAATAACCAAAAGTTTTGACATTTATCGTTTTGTGCACTTCTCCACTCAAACATTAACCTATTAAGGTTTTCATAGTAAAAGATTCTAAAGGTATCAGCGTTTACACCGGTTGCACCAACATTAGTGGAGGAGAATAAGTGTATATTGGTATTTAAACTTGTAGTCCATCCTGGCTTTATCCAAAAAGAAACTGAAAATAAATCGGCCTGGTCAAAGGTATAGTCACCATCAGAATCTGTTATGTAAACAGCGTTCCCTGTCCCTGTTGTTGGTGATTTTGCCACCGCTTTAGCGTCAGTAAATAATGAGATTACCTGGTCCATTATTTTAGCAATACCAGTTATAGCTGTTCCCGATACTTTAGAAATGGCTGTAGCTAACTTCCCTGTTATTTTACTTACTGTTCCCATATTAACTTAATTCTACCCATGTTTTATCTGGGTCAAACCATATTTGCCCGTTTACACTATCCATCACATATCCAACTATTCTAACAAATGTACCAGTATAATTTAATGATGCGTCGTTATCAGTAACAAATCCACTAGTCTTACTTATGTATATTGGGTTACTTATCGTACCCGGGTCATACGTTAGTGTGTAATACCCTTTAATTAAAAAACCACCTGAACTATTAGTTTCCAAAGCAATACCTAAGAATCCTTTACTTAAATTAGGTACATCAGCATCAGATTTTACCCAAGTTCCCCCAGTTAAACAATACAGACTTCCTTTATCTACTGAGTATTCATTACCATACGGGTCATACAATACGTCACCCATATATCGGTTGTTGGTTGCACTTGGTGCAGAAAATGTTCTCACACCTTGTATTGTAGCACCACTTATATTACCTGAGGCTATCACATTGGTAGTATTTACATTAGCTATAGTTCCTACTGTTAACTTATCTTGAATATTAAGTGTAACTGCTGATAATGTGGAACCAGAAATAAAAGAATTAGACATAAAACTGTTAGATACCATATCACCCTTTACCTCTATTCGGTCTGTGGTGTTTCTACCTAACCTCAACCCATCAATAGTATTTGAATTACCTAACAAGATAACGTTTTGTTCATCGTCTGTACTTAGACTTGCAAATGTTTCTTGGCCTAGTAAATAAGAGTTCGCGATAACCTTACCACCTACAAAAGCATTATTAGAGGTATAAACAGTTGCTGCTGATAATGTAGTAGCAGAGATAAGTCCTGAGATTACCGCTTGACTGGGACTACCATTCCCACCTATTCTTAGGTTAGGCATGGACCCTAACGTTTTATCACTATCCTTCCAAACTGTAAATTGATTAGCTGTTATAGGACCAACCTTATCTACAGCAGAAGAACCAGATAATGAGGCTTTTGTTAAAAATAAGTTCTGTAATTTACTAGACCCACTATATATTGTCCCATTAATATACACATCAGTAGTAGCACTCACACCACCAATAACCGTTAATTTTTGATTGGGTGTTGTTGTTCCAATACCAACATCTCCGGCTCCAGTTACACTTAACCTATTAGTGTTGTTAGTCCATATAGAATATGGATTGTTTCCATACACATAAGTATTGAAATCTGATATTGAACCAGATGCCCCAATGATATTATAGGTATTACTAAAAAGAGCATTTGCTGCACTACCATTTCTAAATTGTAAATTACCACCATTAGTTAAACTTATTTTTACATTTCCATCTACTTGTAGTTTTTCTGTTGGTTCTGTTGTTCCAATACCAACATTTCCATTAGCAAGAATTCTCATTTTATCAGTTGCATCAACTTGAAATTGCATATATGATGAATTTGCTACTATTCTTGAATTACTACTCCAAGATAAATATTGATTATCACTTATAGTTAATTTTCCACTAAATTTTCCAGTCCCTACAACATCAAGTTTTGTTGTTGGCGAACTCGTTCCAATACCAACATTCCCAGTTAAACCACTGTTTGAGTAGTTTCCATTACCGTCGGTTGACCAGTACGAAACTGGTACATTAATAGTTGTACCACTAGTGGTGTGTAATTTAAGGACCGTATCGTCCATCGTGGCAGCAGAAATATAAATGTCACCACTTACTGTAAGTTGTGACCAAGTAGCGTTTCCGGCCACATCAGATTTTAGGAAGTAACCACCTTCTTGGTTACCATCCACATATCTTAAGTTCCCATTAACAATAAGGGGGTTAGGGGTTGTACCTTGTAGGTTTTGTACATTTCCAGCTGAGTCTGCCTGTAATAGCAGTTGGTATGTATTTTTTATTTTAAGGTTTGATAAATCAGCCATAACTTAAATTTTACTATACAAGTCACGAAAGTAAATTATCGTTTATAGTTCCTTAAAATATCTTCTAACTGTCTTTTAGTTAAGGTTACTTTTTTCTTTGGGTTCGGTTTGGAGTTTTCTTCCTTGATAACTTTTCTTTCTGGGTATTTTACTTCAACCTTAGGTGCTTTAGTCTCAACTAGAGATTTAGTAGGTTGTTTTACTTCCACAGTCACACTTTTAGATTGTTTTAGTTCATATTCTGAGTTCCATGGGTTAAAATACATATCGTCCGCTACTACCTCTAACCTCATATTACCACCTTCACTAACCAATCCTTTTATTTTTTTAATTGGGACAACACAAACACCGTTATTGTTTATTTCCCCGTTAAACACTAAAGAGTTTTCATCACTTTCTATTATTAATCTAGCAAATGAATTAGAGATACTTGTCCCTTCTAACTGAATTGAACATTCAAACAGGTTTGGTTTATCCGAATATAGTGTATACATAACTTTTTATTTATTTATAAATACCTTTAACTTTATCTTTCTCAATTCTTTTTCTACTATTGTGAAATCATTTGCAGTTACAGATACGTTTGGGTTAAAGTATTTAGATTCTTCATATTCTTCATCTTTTATAAAACATAGAAGTTTTATGAACTTTTTTTGGTTTGGTTTCTTTTGTTTACGTAATCTAGTTAATTGTGCTGTATATCCCCCACCTATTACCTGTGAGGCAACATCGCACGCCTCTTCCCACGTAAAGTCAGCTTCGTTCCATACATGGTCAAACTCATTCCATCTACATTCAGCATTTCCCATCGTTTTTGTCTTTTTTAAACCAATAATCTATTACATTCTGAAATGAACTTAAAAATCCACCTATAATAATAAACAAGAGGTCACGAGTTGTACCCATGACCTCTCGTGTAAATATACAATAGATTAGTGCAGCAAAAAGAACTAAAAACATAATAGTTATTATAGTTCTAGCTAAATCCATTTTTATTATAGTTTACAACATTTAGACCCACAATTGTATGCTAGGTACGCTGCTACTACTAAAGCTGGTACGGCAACCATCCAATCACTGTGTGCCATTTCCCAACCTGCAAATAAAGCTACTGGGTAACCCAAGTAACATTTACATATGTTTAAATATTTTTCCATGTTTTCTAAAATTTAGTTTTTAACGAAATTATCACATTCCTTCCTGGTGCTGATATACCTGAAGCAAATGTTCGGTAGTGCTGGTCTAGAATATTTTCTAGACTTAATTGTAATTTAACTTTTTTGTTAAATTTATATTGAATTGAGCTATTGAGTACCCACCAAGAAGGGTACCCTTCATCGGTACCTAAATCCTCATTGTCTACCCCAGTCGAGTTCATTTCCTCAATATGTTTCCATGCAGTATAAATACCCCATATATTGTACTCTAACTTACCAGTCTTAATCTTAAATAAAGATTTACCATACCCTGGAGGTATATGACCTAGAGGTTCATTATTAGATACATCATAACCTCTTTGCCATGTGAATGATTCTTCGTAGAATAACCATGAATTTAATTTAGATTTTACTCCGAATGACCAACCATATATGTAAGCTTCTGGTGAGTTCATTAATGATTGTACATTCAATTCTTCATCTTCATGTATTTGTGTGTAACCTAAATCATGTTTTACTATCGCGTCTTTAAGGTGAGTATAGAATACGTTACCTGTTGTTTGCATTCTTTTTTTCTTCCAAGTAATACTCATTTCACCATTATAAGCGTACTCTGGTGTTAAATCAGGGTTAGGTACAACCATATTACCTTTTTTAACAAATACTTTACCATAATCATCTATATTGGGATTTCTAAAACCTGATGATGTTACCCAATCAAACTTCCATTTTTTAGATGGTTTATAAATTAAATTAAGATTACCAGTTAATGCTCCGTTGTTGAACTCTATCTGGTCTGTAACAAATACTGGGTCCGTATCTCTGAATACCATATCACCAAGTACTCTTGAGTATCTTAGTCCTGCATTCCATACTATATGTTCGTTAACCTCTTTCTTGTATGAACCATATAAAGCTGCTGTAGATAGGTTACTACCACCTGATGGGTACCTTGACTGTGTACCTTCAGTAGAGGTTGATAGTACGTTATTGTGTGTTAATTCCATACCGTAAACTAAATTGTCTAATGAAAAGTCCCAGTTAAAGCTAAACACATCCACATCTATGTATGTGTTATTATATTCATCTGATAGATATTTTCTAGTTATCCTATCTTCTTCTATAAATTGGTATGCTAATGTGATGTTATGACTGTTAAATAATTTACTGGAAGTGTAAGTGTTTATATCAATAGATGACATAAATCTTGTTTGGGGACCATATGACCATTCACTCCATGTTAAGTAACCGTCTTTATACTCCTGTAAGTTATCGTACCTAGGTATGTTTGTTGTTGTAGAAAATTGGTTATTAAACCTCAAAAACACATTTTCAGATATTCTCCATGATGTATTGTTTAATAGGTCTATTTGTTTATACCCTGTACCGACTTGTGTATTTGGGTCCGTATTTTCAACCATCACACCATCTTCCATATAATGATTAACTAATCCCCAGTCAGTATAACCATGTGGTCTCCACTCCCCCATTTTTAAATCACCATATTGTTTTAAAGTAACTGAAAAGAAATTAGCTAGATTATCACCACCTATATTATTATCAACATGAATAGAAGATTCGTTAGCAGCGGTACCATATCTAAGTTCCGCACTAGTTTTAATGAATATCTTATCATTTTTACTAAACTCAGGTTTCTTTGTGTAGAAATGTACTACACCACCTAAGGCATCACTTCCATAGATTGTTGATGATGGTCCAAATACTACCTCAACTATCTCTAAAGCGTTTGGGTCTACTGTTAATGCGTTCTGTAGGTGACCTGAACGATATATAGCGTTATTCATTCTAACACCATCAACCACAAGTAAAACCCTATTAGCTTCAAACCCTCTTATGATTGGTGAACCACCACCTAATTGAGATTTCTGAATGGTTAGTCCTTGTGTTGCTGTTAGTAGGTCAGCTGTGGTAGATTGGTTTGCGTTTTCTATTTGTATAACATCAAGAGATTGTATCTGATAAGCTACATTTTCTCTTAACTCTCTTACTTTACTAGCTGAGATTACAACATCATCTAAGTATTCCGATGATTGGTGCAATAGAATTACATAATCTTTCTTAAGCATTTCTTGTTTGGTTATGTGTCGTGTTTCATAACCAATAAAAGAAATTGATAATAAAATAACATCTGACTTAAATAAAGATAAGTCTGCTCGGCCATCTATATCTGTAGTAGTTCCTTTCACTATAGAGTCTCTGAATGTCGTATTACTTCCAGGACTAATAAGTAATTGTTTAGAGATTATATTAGCAAATGGTATAGGTTCTAATGTTTGTTGGTCTTTTAGGGTTAATGTCTGACCACAAACCGAACCCGAACATATAAGTAAAAAGAGGATTAACAAATATCCTCCAAATAGTTTTAATTGTATTTTAGTCATCTCCCTCATAGTGATGTGTTTTCTTGTACGTATTCCTCAACCACCTCAATTTCATCTTCTTTTTTAAGGACACATTCAGCACAACAACTACTAACTCCGTGGTTTACTTGGATTGGTGTGAACCAAGTCATTAAAGCTGCCATAAATAACCCTAGTACCTGTATTGTTTTTCTCATTATTTACTGTTACTCATATTGAATCCTAGTATAAGTGATATTCTAGCTCCTGTTGGGTCACCACCATCTCCCCATGCAGATGATTTACCTGGTACAAATGCTATATTTACTGGAAAGTTTAAGTCTCCTGATTTGAAGTTCTTTCCTATTGTGAATACCATACCAATACCTGATAGAGATAAGTTAGGTCCTATTGCTGCTTCCATGCCATTTCCAGTTCTTATACCTACTAGAGATGATACAGCTGGTAGAAACATTCCTTGTTCCATTCCACCTACAACAACCACCCATTCTACCAATCCTGCTACTTCACCATTGTCTACGAATCTTGTTTCCCATTGCCATCCATATTGTGATATGAATGCCATCTTCTGACCTTCTGTATAAACCTCATCAAAACCATTATATTCAGATGACCTATCATTGATAAAGTCTGCTGAACTACCATGTGTTAGTAATGTGAATCCAATTCTTGGTCCTGCTAATCTGTCTATCTGTGCATTGGCTGTTAGCAACCCTAACCCTAATGCTAATGTTAATATAATTCTTTTCATTATTTTGTTTTAAATATCTTATTATTATTAATGATATACATTCCTATTGGTAAGTCAATAAAGTCAACTTTCCATTCTCTACCTAACACATCAAATATCCTATTATCTATAGGGTTTATAAATATTACTTCTTTTATACCTACTGTGGTGTTACCTGTTTCAAATTTGATTTCTTCTTTGGAACCAAAGTCACCACCTTGTACTATCATATTACCTAAACCATCGGTAACAGTATACGAACCATTACCATAACTACAACATATACCATCCCCGTAAAAATCTTCTATCTTGAACGTCACACAAGTGTTCGGTGGGATGACTCCTGTTGATGGTGTTTGACTCATAACACCTTGTGTACTTAAATCACTATATGGTCCTCCAGTCATATAAGAAACACTACCATCACCTATCGACCATGTTGTTTCTGAACCATACATGTCTGTTACTATTGTTACAGTTATATCTGTATGGACATTCGTTAATGGACCAACCACCTCTATATTTTCTTCATCCCCATTAGGTCTAGTGTCTGTCACACCATTTGGTGAAACAACTTTTGCTGTCCAAGTTCCTGGTGTTGTTATTAAATAATTTATTGTGAATATTGTACGACCAAAAGGTGATAGGTTTCCTTGCCATTGTTGAGTGTGGACTAGGTTACCTGATGGGTCCCTCAATTCTAATGTTGCTGATGTAAGGTTAACATACGCACTAGCGTTATATATTTCAACATCTGGTTCGTTACCATTTGTACATATCTTCATTCCTTGATGTAGTAATAGGGTTGCGTCATCATTTTGCCATTGAAAGGCTTGTGAACAATTTACCACTTCATTCCAAAATACCCATTTTTCATTTCGTTGTATCTCAGGTGCTATCCCAGTTCCACAATGTAAGAACAATGTAGGGTACCCAGCAAATGTATAATTACTAGCTACTGAACTCCCTTGATTGTTCGGGCCTATAATGGGGTAGTCAACACCAGTTATCCAATCTCCTTGGCTACCACCAGCACCTTGTAATTTAGCTATTGAAGAATTTCCGTCCCCATCAATCCAGAAAACCATAAATTCATCTGTACCGTTTGGTCCGAAGTCGTGATACAACTCTTGCATTATATGGGCTGAGTGCCATATCCAACAAGGTCCACACCAATGTGCTGATATATCCACTAGGACTGCTTTATTAGTATGGTCTGATATGTCGTATACCACACCATTAAAATCACCAGCCATCCATGTCTGAGAATATGTAGTGAGTGTTATTACACTTAATAGTATTATTAATAGTTTTTTCATAGTTCTTTTTTTTACGAAATTATTTATAAAAGGTTACAGTTTATATTTTATACCTATAGTGGTTTTATAATCTTGTACCCCATAGTAGTTTGATATCTCACCTGATATAGCTAGAGTGAACTTCTTCCCTAATTTTAATCCTGCTTCTAGACCACCATCATACTCAAATACATTTTCTGTTGGTGCCCAATCAGCTTCCATACCAAAGGCTTTTATCGTCACATCGTTACCTGAGGTTATTGTTGCGACTCCTGGTACACTTAAGTCAGTTTGTTGTGGGTATAAGTTTATCCATGTATTAAAAAAGTATAGTTTGGATTCCGAAAAGAAATCTAAACCTATAACTGGTGAACCTGTCCATGCCCATATTCTTTTTTTAGCGTTGTATTGATTGGTAACATAAGGTTCAGACAATACAGGGTCTAGTATCTCGGTGTACGTACCAACCAGTTCTTCATTAGACCATTCATTATTATTATCAAAATCATAAAACACATTTTGAGCTACTGAACCAGTGTCCCAGTAAGCGTTTTCATAGAACCCAATAAAATCATCTGTGTAAGCTGCCCATGGTGTTGCTCTGACATTATACCCTACCGTAAAATTTACGTTTTGGTTTACTCTATAAAGTAGTCGTATACCACCTTTAGCAAATTCCTGGTTGGACCCATAGTCTTCTATTAAAGCGTTTACCCTACTTTTATGGTCCCCTTCTAACCAAAACCCATATCGTTTAAATATTTTTGTATATCTAACATATTGTCGTGATTCGGAATACTCCCTACCATCATTCCTAATGTAATCCCAAGTAAGTTTATATTCCACACCTTGTGAGTTAAAGGCATACGAATCCTTACCTTCATCTTTTTTTAATTCTTCATCTTTTCTACCAAATAAATTTTGTGGACATGTAACACAAGATTCACTAGCTTTCTTTTTTATCCCAAACGAATAAACATAATCATCTTTTATTGTAAGGTCCGCAAAATCTTTAGGTCTAGCAATAAACCCACCAAACTGTAATTGTATCCCAGTGAATAAATTAGTTTTACCCCATTTAATCACATCCTGACTAGTAATGTTTTTAAAATTAATACTGTCCCACATAACCTCAGCTCTAAGTTCTGCTATGGTTGGTAGTTGTATTTTTGTCCTTAATCTTAGTGTGTCTAATTTTTTAAGGTTTTTCTGACATCGGATATATTCTTTATAACATATAATAAAGTTATCTATCTTTCCTGAGTTAATGTACTCACCCAGGTATATGTTTTGTGTCTTATCCCATACAGGTAACTTAGGTTCTATACAATCTTGACTAAAACTAGTAGTGAAGAAAACAACGAATGTGATTAATAATAATAACTTTTTCATTTTATTTAATTATACTTACCCCTCCAAGACTTTTTATTTGTAGTTCTATTTTCTTAAACTCAACATCTATCTCTTTGGTTATGTCAAACACCTTATCTTCTAGTGTGTTGATGGTTTTAATTTTTTTATTAAGTCTTTCCTCGACCACACCTATTTCAGTTTCTAGTTTTTCTTCCATTGTCACAAACTTTTCAAGTACCATATCAGTCTCACCTTCGAAATCTTCATCAAATGCTTTTTGTTTTTCTTCAAAAATATATATTTGATTTTTCATAGTTTGAAATTCTCCGTATATTATCCCTAAAGTGAAGACAAACCCTATTAGGGTTATCCACATCTGTGGGTCTATTTTTTGTAAGAAACTTGTTTTTTCTGCCATAATATTTTATCTTTCTAATGTTAATTCTCTGTACTGATAATGTTCCGCAGTGAGTGGTAATTGGCCATCATATCTTCTAACATTTTCTATTACCCATTTATTTGTTGTTTTATATGTTGTTGTCCATTCCTCAACCTCTAGTCCTAAATAATAAGTAGCTGGAACATATAAATATGTAAAATCCATTACATTACATAAGGGTTTTTCTGCTTTCCAATTCCACCCTAATGTTGATGAATCTTGTAGTGATGAGTTATGGTTATCACCCCATCTCATATCTGATGGGTACCCTTCAGCTCTTGTGCCATATATTAAATTAAAGTCAGCAACACTATCAAAGGTTATTGTCCCTATGTTTAATGTAGAATCATTAACATATTCTACCCAAGCGGACAAATCTAATTTAAACCCTTCTTCTAACATATAAAATTTACTTATCTGCCATTCCCCAGATATCTCCGTAGGGTCTACCGCTGCTGGTAATTCAAAGGGTGTTATAGGTTCTTTTTCACAAGCACTTAAGATTAAAACCCAAAAAAGTAACATACACCCCAAGTAAATCTTAGTTAAATGGTTACTAACAAATTTATTAACGTTTTTCATATTATAATTTTTTAATCTAAAGGGCCATACTTTTCACTAGCCATTGCATCACCAAAGTCTTTAGACCCCGGTAATTCAAAAGAAATATAGTAAGGGTGTTTATCATAATCTTTTGTGGTGGTTCCATAATAAGAATCAATAGAATATGATATTATGTCACCTCTTCGTGTAAGAGACAAGATTATTTCTTTTATCTTGTCCTTCCAATTACTCTGTTTAGTTGGGTCAAAAGTTGTGTCATCTGGATTATGCATTTGTAAATCTGTAGGGACCTTAATGGACTCAATTGTGTTTGGTAGTTTATCCACAAAATCTAACATCTCTTTATAGTCATTTGTTTTAAAGACATATGGGTTAGTTCTAAATTCTTCAACCTCACCTCTTCTATGGTAAGTCCCAGGAAATCCCTTTGATGATACCCTATGGTGTTGGACAGGGTTCTTGTATTCTTCTTTTAATATATTTCTAATTAGTTTTTTCATTGTTTAATTACTTTATGGTTAATTATCATACCTCTAAAGGTAATTCTTAAATCGTATATTCCAGCTGGTAAGTTAATCATATCTATTTCTTTAGCTTTTTCTTTATATATAAGATGATTCCCAAACATATCATAAACGTTAACATCTATATCTTCTTTTGTTTTAATATTTATTTTATCTCTAGTAGGATTTGGGTAAACCACTACTTTATTTCTACCCATATCCTCCAAACCTAAAGGGCTTCCAAAGGTACAATAATCATATTGTGACTGACAAAAAGCGTCCCATTGATTATTAAGACAGTACGGGTCTACCTCATAAACTACCCAAGCGTAACACGTATCATTTAACCAGTAAGGTAATCCAACACCCGTTACTGTATTCACATCGTAATATAAACATGAACCATCATCAGTGTTAGCGTTCTGGTCGTAGTTATTTACTGTCACAGTACTAAATCCTGGTATATAATTAGTATATGTACTATATAGATACCCTTGGAAGTCATATCCGTCCGTACACCCTAAGACTGTCGCTATGCAAGTCCCATTATCTGTATTAACTAATGGGTCGTAGTTGAATGCTGTTGAATCCATACACCCATACATAAATGGGATACACGGGTTAGTTATGTCTGTCTCACTTACTTGATTTGTGTTAGCTGAAACGTCGTAGTTAAACATTGTGTTATCCATACACCCATACATAAACGGGACACAACTCCCATTATCTGTATTAGCTAATGGGTCATAGTTAAACATCAATGAGTCCGTACAACCATATGTAAATGGTACACAACTCCCATTATCCACATTAACCGTTGGGTTATAGTTAAACATTGTGTTGTCCATACACCCATAAACAACCAAATTTAAACAACTTCCGTTATCAAAATCCGCTGTAAATCCTTGATTATAAAATTCTAGATATAAAGGGTCAGTACAACCTGGGTTATAATAACAACTATTATCGTTTGTATTAGATAGTGGGTTCCAGTTAGAAGCTGTCACATCAGTACACCCATAAATGTAAGCTACACATGAACCATTATCTGTATTAACTAATGGGTTATAGTTAAACATTGTGGAATCAGTACAACCATAAATGTAAGCTACACAACTAAAGTCATCTGTATTAGCACTAGGATTAAAATTTAGTGCTGTAGGGTCAGTACAACCCTCTATAACTGAAACACAGGTACCGTTATCCGCATTGGCTACAGGGTCGTAGTTGAACGCGGAGGTATCAGTACAACCATAAATAAAAGTTATACAAGAACCATTATCCGTGTTTGCTGTTGGGTTATAATTAAACATTGTGTTGTCTGTACAACCATTAATAAATGGTACACAGGAACCATCATTCACATTTGCATTAACATTAAAGTTAAACATTGTTGGGTCCGTACACCCTAGGAAAGGATAAACACAACCACTATTAGTGTTAGCTAAACTATCGTAATTTAAAGCTGTCTGGTCTGTACACCCAATCACCACTGGCATACACGAACCATCGTCAGTATTTGCATTTACATTGAAATTAAAAGCGGTTGGGTTTGTACAACCTAGGATTGGGTAGATACACCCACTATTAGTGTTAGCTAAAGAGTCGTAATTCATTGCCGTTATATCAGTACAACCAATAACAACAGAGACACAAGTACCGTCATCTGTATTTGCGTTTACATCATAGTTAAAGGCTATTGGGTCTGTACACCCTAATATTGGGTAAACACAACCTGAATTTGTATTTGCTGTGGAATCAAAATTAAGAGCAGTCGGGTCCGTACATCCAATAACAACAGAAACACAACTATTATCATTAGTATTTGCACTAACATTGAAATTAAAGGCTGTCTGGTCTGTACAACCTAATATTACTGGTACACACGAACCATTGTTTGTGTTTGCTGGTGGGTCATAATTAAATGCGAGAATATCTGTACAACCAAATACGATTGGGTAACAAGAACCATCCTCGGTATTGGCAGCTGCATTATAATTAAACATTGTATCATCCATACACCCTAATATTACTGGAATACATGATGATGGGTCGTTTGTGTTTGCTGAAGGGTTAAAGTTGAATGCCGTTGAGTCCATACATCCAATTATGGTAGCTACACAATTACCATCGTCAACATTTGCTAATGGGTCGTAATTGAAGGCTAGTGTATTTGTACACCCTAATACTATTGTAATACAATTACCATCTGGCATATTGGCTAACGAATTATAATTTAATGCGGTTACATCCATACAACCAAGTATTCCTGGTGTACAGTAATTACCACATTGTGGAATTGAGTTGTATTTGTAAGGGAATTGTATCATTGGGTCTGTCCAAGAATTAGTCCCTCCTGATAATGTAGTGTCACCTTCAGGTCCTATTAAATAAAACCCACATTGATTTGCTGTTGTCTCAGAATTACCTTGAGTAAAGAACATTATATCTACTGGACTGGATGAACTTAGGTTAATTGTATATGAATTACTTGCCCCGTCAGAAGGTCCCATTGTATATGGTCCTAATATTGTTGTACCTTGTAATACACCCAACCAACTTCCAAACCAACCATCTTGTGCACCATCAGTTATTACTAATGTATAATCACAATTTGGGACTAGGGACATTGTGTTCGCTGATGAGTCATAGTCTGGTGATGTTATATCTGTACAACCTAATACTACTGGTGTTAAACAAGAACCGTCATCTGTGTTTGCTTGTGGGTTATATTCTGTAAATCCTGGAGTTGTACAACCTGGAATTGAATTTGGTGTACAAGGTTGGACGGTGTATGTCACACTTGTATCCATCCCAAAGTCTGCATTACCTGGTAGTATGGCCATTATAGTGTCCCCACATAACGTTTGAACTAGTACTGTTCCGTCAACCCCACCATAACAAGTTCCACACATACCATCACCAAAACCATCATATAAGTTAAAATTAATTACTGTTCCATTTGGTACACATGTCTCTGTAATTATAGGAACTCCTGTTATTGAGTAGCTTGGGGAACTTACTAATACTATTCCATTAGTGTCTGTTATTTCCCATGAAGTTTCTCCTGGGTACGTATCTGGTATTACTGTTACAACTATATTTGATTCCCCATTTATACAATTAGCTGGTGGAGCTTGACATGAACCGTCAGGGGTATTAGCCCAAGGGTTGTAGTTTAATGCGGTAGGGTCTGTACAACCAAGAATACATTCTCCAGTTGTAATAACTAAAGTATCTGTATAACTTGAGTCAGCTAGCATACCTAAAAAATAATATGTAGTGTTTGGTTGTTGGTTAGAATACATCAACCCTGTATTTGAAAAGTTTCCGGGATAAGGATACCAATTGTTTCCTAAATCATATGGGTTATCTGATTTCGTATATGAGGCCATTCTACAACTCAGGTTTGCCATGTTTGACCAATGGTAATAAACCACATTCCCAGCAACGTTACAATAAGTTTCTACCCAAAAAGTGTCTAAACCATTACATGGAGGATACACACATGAACCATCATCAAAATCGGATAATGAATCGTAGTTTAATGCTAACGTATCTAAACAACCCCCAACTGGTGGAGCACATGGTGCAATAATTAATGTTTGTGTATATAAAGCACCGAAATCATCTTCAATAAAAGCTAGAGTATCTGCACAACTAGTATCTGTTACTGTAATACTACCTCCTGGGCAGCAATATCCGTCGCTAAAAGCATCGTATACATTTAAAGTATAAGTACCGTTAACTACAGAGTCAATGAATATAGTTGTATCTGCTTGACCAAACCAATAGTCACCAGGTAATGCAAATGCTAAAGTGTCTCCGTATGCGTCTAAAATTTCCCAAGAAGTTTCTTGAGCGTAGTTGTCGAATTTAAAATCAACCTTTATTTGTGTTTGTGTGAACCCTAAAAAAGGTATCAGTAATGTTGTTATATATAGAAAAATGTTTCTCATATTAAGTTCTTTAGAAATAAATATCTTAATGCTTTCAAATGAGAAGGGGGGAGGAAGTTTTTAGATTACTTGGTTTTATCTTCTAAAATAACAAACTCGTCTGGGGATATGGATACCTGTACCCATTCATCGTTTCTATCATGGTAAGGTCTGGTATATTCGTATTTTGTTATCTTATTATTGATAACATCATTTTTATGTACCCAAATGTATATTTTTTCAATTACGTTATACCCCATTTTATATTGTTGTAGTCCATATTAAACCACCCTCAATGTCATATGAGTTTGGCCCATTGACCCATGAATTAGGATTTCGTCTCTTATCTATTGCTGTCATATGTTCTTGACTATACTTCCACTGTAACTCAACTATATCGGATTCTGGGATACCATATAACTTTAAATCATCTATAGATTTACATGAAGAAACTACCCTATCCAATAATTTAGATGATTTTATCATTTTCTTCAAGTGCTTGTACACCCAATCAATTAGTATTTTATTACGGGCTATTAAAGTAATGTCATTATATGTTCTTGTTTCCATTTTATTTATTATTTTTTGATTAGTCCCAACATCGAGATAATTGTATTTTTTGTTCTTGTGTAAGTGAATCTATAAAATCCACCCATTCATTTCCACTCATATTTAAAGCGGGTCTTATATATTCACCATCACAAATACTATTATCTATGTGTGGTGCAGAATTAACCGCTGGGGTCACTATTTGTTCGTTTCCATAATCACCTGATTTTCTTTTTTTAACTTCACCAGTATCAGGATTTCTTTCGAATATCCAATATTTTCCTTCCCATTCGTCTTTATTCTGTAATTTCATTTTATACTATCCTTTAGTTTTTCCTGTTTACGTAACTCCTCATCACTAGTATTATAATTGTGAATGCGATGTAGTACAGTAATATGTTTATCACCATTTATTCCCATATTGTGTCTCCGTCACCACCTATCCACATCACATCTTCATCTAGATATGGGACACTATCTGATACCCCGTCTACACAAGGTGAACCTGTAGTATCGTAGTATATGGTAGATGGTTCTTTCATCTCTAATGAATCTTGTGGTGTTAAAGTATCCACAAGTAAACTAGGATGAATATAATTCAATGAACGGTTTGCCGGTCTTGGGTCATTCTTTATTTTCTCACCCATATCGTCATTAAACCCAGTATAGTCACCTATAAATAACATAGTGATAACGATAACCAAGACTAACCCTACGTACCCTATTATAGTAAAGATTGATGAATCTTTTTGTTGTTTCGGTGTTTTTCCTTGATTGTCTGTCATTGTGTTATTTGTTGTTCATTCTCCGGTCCACCGATTACTGGTGAATCCCCCATTTTTGGTATATTTATGAGTGTTTCTGTGTTTTTATTACAATCACACATCTTCCCTTCTTTTATCTGAGTTAAATCCGCGTCAAGTTTGTTTAACTTCTGCATCATTTGACCAAAAACTTGTTGGGTACTCACAAATTGAAAGTGAATATTTTTTAACATTTCTAAATTAAATATCCTTTCATCTTTATCGTTCCCGTACTTCTCAATCTCTTCAAGTACTGTGATGAGTTGTCCTGGGTTCATAAAGTCTCTATTAGGCATAAGATAGTGTCCGTTAACTTTTAGTGTTGGGAACATGTAGGACATTGCGTCCGATTTGACCTTGTGCCAGGCTTCAGGGTTATCGTTGATGGTATACTCTTTGTAGGTATACCCATTTTCGTCTAGTCTGTCTTTTGTTTGTTTACAAAAATGACATCCACTGTTGGTGTAAATTAAAATCTCCATATTATTATTTTATTTAAAGTTTATAAAAAGTTATCGCATAAGTCAAACTTATTAGAATAATAATAAAAAACAAATAAGAGGTAAATAAAATATATTAGATTTTGTCACCGGTAGCAATACCAGCTTTAAAGTCTAATTTAACATTAAGGGTAAAATCTCCCTTTTTATTAGTTAAGGTATAATCTGAATGAAATTTACCTTGTTGGCTTTTGTGTGATTTTTTAAACCCGACTATATCAAAATTATGGTCTTTAAGGAAATCCCTAAAGTGCTTGTCATATTGTTTATATGCTTTAGCTTCTTTTGAGTTTGATGGGTCTTTCGGTTCTGCGTCAACTTCAAACATCTCCCCTTCTTTAGTTTCGTGATGTCCTTCCTGTGTAGGTGCTGGTTTACGTTTTCTAGGGCTTACTGGGTTGTCAGAAAAAGGGTAAGATAATTTCTCATCATCTTCCTTTAGTACTTTATTGATTATGTTAACCAATTCTTTTTCCGTTAATTTTATAATGTTTGACATAATATTGATTTATAAATAAATATAACGTATTTACCGTTTTTCCAATCCTTTTATTTTTTTCCACATACGTTTAAGACGAGTTTCATCACCAAAAAATACTTTTGCTATAACCAAACCAACAAATCTAATCATTGTATAGGTTAAACCTATTGCTAGCATAAAGAATAATAGTGTTGGGAAGTACACTATAGAAAACGATATTAGGTATTCTTTAGTACTATCAAAGGGTCTATATGTTTTTTGTGAATTAAAATTTTCCGTTCTCTCTTGTAATACAAGTGGGTCTTCTCCCCATTTAACTTGTGGTGGTGTGAGTTCACTACAATTAACACAGTACCCACTTTGGTAAGTACCGTATAAAGAACTTAAAAGGTGCAACACCATAAAAAATATAACTATGTTTTTAAGTTTGAATATTGTTTTACGGTATTCAAAAAGTTTACTACTTAACTTGTTTAATATGTTTAATATTTTTTCCATCTGGATTTTCTTTATCTAATTCTAACTCTTCGTCTTCAGTAGTCAAGTCGTCAGCTACAGGAATGGGGTGGTCCCCATTCAAAGGTCTGTCTTGTGGTGCTCTTCTAACAGAAAAAACTCTACCTGGTGATATGTAGTTACCAGCTACCGCTTCTTTTACTATTTCTATTAAAGTATTAATCATACCCATAAATATGTTTATTTTTCCCAACTGATATTCTTAACCTCAATACTTTGCCAATGTCGTTCACACCCTATCCCCAATAATTTTAAATAGTTTTTTAATTCGTCACTTAATAAGTCTCTTAGTTTTTCGCGTATCATTTTGTGGGCGTTGTGGCCCCAAATACGGTCAGAATTACCTTCATACCATCTACCACAGCTAAGTTTATATTCAGCTACCTTACTTATATCTCTCATATATGCTGAGCCGGAGTAAGATTGGCAAGTTGTGGCCTTACCGGATACTTTAACATTAACAAGAATTCTATTCCCTCTCGGGTTTAGTGGTGTTTGCTTTACATCCCAGCCCTCATTTTCACTCACAATATTAGTTATTCTACATTTAACATCTAACTCACGACTCCAATTTCCAGCATCTTCTGTTATATTGTTTATATGGAATATCTTTTTTCTAATTATTCTTTTCGCTTTTAATGGTAATCTTTTCATACTACAAAGATAAGTAAATTTACTTTAATAACCAAACAATAAGGCATAAAAAAAAGTATGAACCGAATAATAATACTAATCGGGTCACCCTACATAGAAAGATAGAACACGGTAACCATTAGTATAACATATAAAACCGAACTAAAGTCTATTTTTGGTTGCATTGTTTCCATACCAATAAGTAATTAGATTCACTTAAAAACCAAAGTATTTGGTATTATGTTATTGTTAAGTTTTTAACCCGTATAGGTTATATAAATTCTGGGGTTTCTCTTTTCTTCCAGGAATGTAAATGTGATTTATCTTTAACATAATAAAGTCGATACGATTCAACATGGTCATCGCTTTTATACTCCTCTGGCATCGCTAGGGTTGGTTGTGTGAATTTACCATCTGGTATGTTAGGGGTATTATTAGTTAACCACTCTATGTGTTGTTGTGTTTTATGTGTTTTCCCATACCGATGGGTATACTCTTTACATAATCCCATACCTAACTCACATAACCAAGTGTAGTTTGACTTATTACTTCTAGCCCAAACTGCTGATGGGTGGTTTTTATGTGTTTCTCTGTAAGGTCCTTCACCACCTGACACCCAGTGAGTGGTAGAAAGTAACTGTGCTGTCTCTAAAATCATTTTAACCACATGTTTGTCCACATGATACTTTGAACAGGTCTCGGGGTCTTTATGTAAGTAGAATATATTCACAACACAAAGATATAAAAAAAAACCGAAAGTTTTTAGTTTTCGGTTTAATTATATTTTATTTTTAGTTGGTTACTTTACGATAATAAATTTCTTTTGGTTTCTAATGTACATCACTCCTTTAGTTGGGTTAATTACTTCTCTACCCATTAAGTCATACATTACATTGTTAGCACCTTCATTCTTCATTAACTCTTCGATTCCAGTTGGGTTACCCATATTCATTAGTACCCACGTATCAGTCATGAAATCATATACTAATGAATCACAATAATTACAAATATAAGTCATGGAGTCAAAATATATAAAAGCATCGTAACATAATTTAACAGTGTCTTGTGGGGTTATAAGTGGAAATGAGTATGGGTCGTTACCTTGTGGTATATAACAAGTTAATGCATTACATGCTGAAAAATTCCAATCTATAGAATCTACTATATTAATTATTCCAGGTGCGTTTCCTGTTACTGTTAATGTATTCCAGGTTGTACTGTCTACTACTATCGAATATGATAGTGAGTCACAAGGAATCATTTGTGCTTGTGTTTGTAGTCCAAGCGAGACTAATACTACTAGTAAAAATTTCTTCATTTTGTTTCTTTTTTAGTTATTTATGTCTTTTAATTATATAATATATATATCTATTTGTCCAGTTTTATCACGAATAAAGAATATACTTAAACACATATAGTTTAGTACAATATCACTATATTATACACAATTACATATAAAAAAACCCCACCGAAGTGGGGTTAATCTCAGGAAGGGGTTTCAATTTAATTTATTTAATTGTTAGATTGCGGTAATCTTCCTTTCATATATAAATCGCCTAGGGCGAAGTAAAGTACAATCTTCTGGGTAGTCAGAATCATTTTTTTATTCCTAGTTTATTTTATCGTCAAGGTGGGGAATAATATCCACCTCTCTCTCTTGGTTTTGTTTTTAGTTGCCGAAGAGATTCTTTGGTCTACCCATTAGACCTTAATAGATTCATATCGAGCGGACCCGATAGTCTCCATCATCATATTATAAGGTGTCATATCCTGACAACTTAATATACTTTTCATGATTGAGGGTGAGAATCCTGACACTAACGCTGTTCCCATCTCGTCGAAACTAGTTGGTACGTTGTCTTGTCTACTTTGGATATTCCAATAAACAATCCCTGGCATTTTGTAACCAGCTTCCTCATACATCCCTTTAATCATTTCTTGTGCAGTTGGGTTCCAGTCTGTTACTTTGTCATAGTTATCACTGATTGCTTCATCAAACTCCATATCCGAAAGGATAAGAACTTTGGTCGGCATCTCTGATACTGAAACATCGTGTTTTACTGCTTGGTCTAAGATTAACTTAAACGTTGCTTGTAAATCAGTACTCATTCCCCAGTCTGCTCTCTCCAGTTGAGTTAACCTTTCGGCTAACGAACCTTCGAGTAATTGTAGTTGTGGTCTCGAAGAAAATGTTATGAATGCGTTTTTGAAGACACCTTCATTTCTCTCTGAGATGTACAAACCCAATGATGTTGAAACATCCATACAAGTAACGTTACCGTTATTTCCAGCGGAATTTCCCATCGAACCTGATACATCAACTACAGGTAACACTCTTTCACTAATACCTTCCATGTAATTTGGAAGAGACTCCCATTGTGCTTGTGCAACATCCCTTTCCCCACCAAATTTGATGGATTTAGTTATGTCATAAGGGTATACAGCTCCAGCGTTGATTGTAGTTTTACCTTCAACTAAAGCTCTTTTGTACTCCTCATACCTCTCTTCGTCATTCTTCATGAAAGTTTTTTGATACCTTGACGAGGCTAAGGATGGAAGTTTCGAATAATCGATACTTTTCCAATCCTTTGCACACATCTTGGTTTCAACCACATCGGTAAGTCCTACTAATAACTTACGGTATTGTTTTGGGGACATTCTAAGGTACCTACGAATAATATTCGCTTTCATACCTTTTCTTGGCATCCATTTAGCACATAAACCATCTTCGTTATCCAAAGCAGTTTTTACTAAATTAAGTGCCGAGTCCCAACAGTTCTGAGTTCCAACCAACGTTAAAACATCATCCCATCTACCGTATTCACTAATTAAGTGAATGTTTTTATGTAAAACTTCTCTGTGGTTGTCACATAACCATAATAGACAATCTCTGAAGATTTGTCTCTCACCAGCTCCACCACGGACATCACGTGCCCAAAAAATAATCCTAATTGTTGTGAGAGGGTCTTCATTAAAAGCTTTCGAAACCTTGGCGTGAAGTCTGTCTTTGCTCGCACCACGCATCGCTCCTACTTGAAAAAATAGGTCAACACAATGTTTGAGCGAGGATGAGTTTGTGGTCATCCCTTTCTCAGTCGTTGTGTCTTTTTGTTGTATGGCGTCGATTAAATTCATGGTTATAGTTTTTAAACAATATTATAATTTATAAAAGTTCATAAAGTAACTGAACGTTGTTATATTATAATAAAAAAATTGGTTGTGTCAAGCCGCCAGAAGGAGTTTTTTTTAAATTTAAGCTTTTTTCTTAAGTAACTCTTCCTTTAGCCCACTTAACGAGTGTTTTCCATCCGGTATTAAATCTTCATTGATGTGATTACAATCCGCACATTGGAATATAATCATAGGTGCGAAAGTTGGTCTTTCCATCTGTGCTACATCAGCAGTGATTTTTTTAAGGATGTGTCTTTGTTTGAATAATCCAGAACCACAATTGTCACACATGACATCTTGTAAATCGTCTGGATTAATATTTAATTCTTGTTGTTCTTGCATAATATAATATTTTTATATAAATGTACTAAGAGGATGCTAGTTAGTCAAATATTTATTATAAAAGATTGTAGAAAATAATGGAACTTATTATAAACAAAAATAACTACCCTTTGGAGTTGATGTTGACCGAACCCCAAATAAGAAAGGGTATGATGGGTAGAAATAAACTAGATGGTGGAATGTTGTTTGTGTTTGATAACGTTTCTCCTAGAGCTTTCTGGATGAAAGACTGTAAGATACCTTTAGATATAATATACCTAACTAATGGTAAGGTAAATAAAATCTACAATTCATGTTTACCATGTAAAAGGTTAAAGTGTAAGAACTATCCTGGTGTTGGGGATTCGGTACTTGAATTAAACGGTGGTACAGTTAAAAGAGAAAATATCCAAAAAGGTGATTTATTAAGATTTAAGTCTTAATTATTCCCTAGTCTTAATATACTCTAGAATGGTTGTTGCCATTTGTTCATCAAAAAACTCTGGGTCTAATTCAGCAACTATTTCACTTGTAGTGTCATCACTTTCTAACTCACCAGTTTCGAGATATATCACGTACTTAGGTGGGCCAAAAACAGTTTCATATTCTAAAACTAACTGACCACCTTTATATGGTAAATTTTTAATCACACTATTTTCTTCTTCTGGTTCGACATGTTGTGGGTCACCAGGTTCAGCGTATTTTTGTTGTGTTTTTTTAAAAGAATCGTCATAGAAATAATCAGGATTACCACCTGGAGTATCATTTCTAGAGTCTTCTTTAATAATTTTTTTAACCAAGTTTTGTATGTGTTGTGGGGATATGTTTACCTTTCTTTTCATTATTGGGTTAGTTTTTTAAGTTTTTCTACCATAGCGTTTTGAATCCATTTCACCATTTTAACATATTTTGTTTGTTGTCCAGATTTCTTTTTGTATGGTTTGTCAAAATTTCTTGTCGCTCTACTAAAAAAGTTTAACCCACTTATGTTAGTTATACATTTATGCCCTCCACTATTAGACTGTATAACATCCCATATAGAAACTGTTATTCTATCCAGATAACTTTTTTCGGTCTCAGTTAAATTTGCCCAAGGTGTATCCACCATTTTAATTGTATTTCCATACTCTGGGGAATCTTCAGGTGGCATATTTTGTAAATGGTCCTTATATAAAGCAAATAAATCAGACGATTTAAAACCAATACTTTCTTCTTCAGCTTTAGTTTCACCTATACGTTTTATAACAGAAATGGGTACTTGGTGTCTTTGTAGTCCTGGTTTAATGGTCTCCAACACTTCTTGAGCTACATCTGCTAAGTTCACACCTTTAATAGCTCTATCTTCTTTAAACGGATTACATGACGCTTGTACTAGACCCATAGGCCAAGCTATAACTAGAAAATCAGCGTCAGGGTATAATTTAAATGGTGTGTACCTATCGTAAGACCCTGGTTTAAACATACTACCTCCACCGTATTGAGATATGATACCATCTTCGTAAGTTACATTAGCGTTTTTACTTTGTGCGTCCACATAACTTTCTTGGTTTTTTTGCATGTCTTCTGGTGTAGCAAATCCCCTTTCTTTTGCTATCCTCCTAATGTTATTATAGATGTTTAACAGAGAAGGTTCTGATGTCATAACTAACTCTTCTAGAAACCCTGGTTTATTTTTATAAGCTAATAACAATTTATTTGTTAATAGTGCTAACATTTGTTTATTCTTAGGTACACCACCTTCTTTATCCAAGTCGTACAAATAATTCATAACCTCTTCAGGTTTAATCCCATACTTCGCATAATCAGCACTATCCATGGTAGAAATCATCCTAATATCATCATTAGGGAATATATCTTGTGGGCTTACTATTTGAGATACTGTCTCAACGTTTGACCTTGCTCCTCTAAATTGGGTTGACGTATCATCTTCTACCCCAGTTTGGCTATCGTGATGGTCAGTATGTATAATCATCTGTGGTTTACCGTGAGCAAAATCCACCAATACTGGCATAACATCACCCCTAGCTTTATCTATTAGTGGTTTTTGTACTGAAAATTCCTTATCACCATATTGGATTACATGACTACCTATAACTTTTATCCCGTAAGATTCCAAATAATTCTTCATCGCTAAAGCAGTTGTAACCCCATCCGTATCTTGGTGGAAGTATATTTCCGCTTTAGGGTATCTTTGAGCTAACGCGGTAATATTACGTATTCCGCTTTCTTTTAATAAGATTTGTGAGAGTGTATTAACTAATTCCATATTTCATAAATATTACGCACATCCACCTGAAGAACAAAATAAGGTGGAGGTCGCTATTCTTCTTTCATTATGCCCCCAGTCACCGTTTATTATGGTGTTAGATGCTTTTTTATAATTTCCTTGTTCAATATCCACAATAAGTGTAGGAGAATGTATAAAAGCATTACAACCTATATTATACGCTATATCAATCATTGCACGATACATACCTAAAGTTAGTAAACGATTATTCGTGTCTCCAGTTGTCGCTCTAGATTGCCAACTTTTTATACATCTTGCCGCTTCGTTAATATCAGGAACCGTTAATGCTTTTGCTGTTTGGAGGGTCATCTCTTTATTGTTATCCCTATATTCTTGAATAATTGATTCTTGGGTTGTCCCGAATCCAATAGTTAGTGTACCGTAAATTGTGCCTCCAGTATATCTAATAGGTGTTCCTTCTTTCCACTTTCTCATATCGTCATACACATAAGGAATGTGGTTTCCATATACGTCTCCTTCATGTTTCCTTATATGGTCAAACAATTCTTGGCCAGCTACATTTCCAGTCCCTTTTTGAAAATCCAAAAAAGTCGGTGTAGTTTCTTCTACTAATAACGATAATGTATGAAGTAATCCCATAACTATAAATACTCACTTAATTACTATTGATGTGTGGAATTTTTGATTTGTTGAATGGCTCTACCCAAATACCAAGATGCTTTTTCTAGGTCCTCTATTGTTTCGTTCTTCTTACCAGCACGAGATATGTACTTAACCACGTTCCCTAATGAAAAATTTAAGTCCCAAGCTTCTATAACCTTTATAGCTTCATAAATGTTCTCTTCACCTCCATAGTGTATTGGGTGGTTTACCATTTCTTTCTTTGTCCCCACTCTAAGTGCTCTTTATATTTTTCTTAACAGATTGTTTAATTAGTGAGTCCTCATCAAGTTCCTCCTCACTTGTATTCCCTATTACCATTTCTAAAGCTTCCTTATTATCTTCTTCTAATTTTTCTATTAAAGTTAAAACTTTTTCTTGTAGGTCGTTTGTTTTCATCACATCAGATTTAAGTACACTTATTAGTTCTACTTTTGTTTCAAAATCTCCAGGTAATACTAACACCTTATACCCAAAATCTTTCATTAATTGATTGGCGAACATTCTCAATTCTTCTGATGGTGGAACTCTTAACATCTGTATAACTAGAATCGGTTCATACTTCCCCTCTAATAAATTCTCTAGATTTTTTAATATTTTTTTGCTGTCCATAATTTTTTTTTATTGATTAAATTTAAATATACCCCCACCAAAGTAAATATAAAATATTTTCTCTTTTCTTGCGTTGGTTAGGTTATTTTTATTATATTTGTATCTATAAAAGTAATTATAACAATATAATTATCGAAACTCATGAAAAATAAAATAAGTGGGATTTTTGCTAGAGGTTCTACTAGAACCGAAGTTGATGAACTTTTATCAAAGAAGAGTCGGATTGAATGGGAGTTGGGTAAGATAAGAAAGGGTTGTAACCATACTAATCAGTCTTTAAAACTGATTAACACTGGTGGAATGTCTTCCTTCCAAATACGTTGGGTATGTGAGGATTGTACTAGTCCGGTTGGTTGGCCTACTAAAGAGGAAACAATAAAATTTTTAAAAACTTAATAAAATAATATGTTAATAACAGAAGTAAAACAGGGAAACATTAATAGGGCGTTAAAGGATATGCGTCATAAGTTTAGAAATACTAAAACATTTCAAAGACTTAAGGACCTTAGATATTTTGAAAAGCCTTCGGCTAAAAGAAGACTTAAGTTAGAAAAAGCCGTAAGAAGGGACGAAAAACGTAGAGAAGAAGAGTAATTTAGTTGTATCACCTATATCTACCATACCTATCTAAATTCCCATCAGGTTCTATAAAACTCCATTCTTCCCAGTTGGGGTCTATTTCATTACTCAATAAATCTTCTAACCAAGGTATTAATTTAATCGGTATCATAATTTCAGGGTCATATGGTACGTACCAATCTTCATTTCTCACTTCAAGTACCTCACTATTACCTTCTTCAAATGCTTCCCACACCCAAGTAGTGTATTGGTTACCATAAGCTAACCCATATAATTTAAAAACCTGTATAATATCATCCATTACCCCTCTTACCTTAACTAATGCAAATTCAATATTTTCTTCAACATCTCGCCAACTACCATCTCTTTTTCTCATTGCTTCTGGCCATCGTCTTTGTGCATTAAAATATGCCTCCAACCATACCCTTAATTCTTTCCGGTATTTACCATCAATAATATTGAATGCTATGTCCTCATCTACATCTTCTTCTTCTTCTGTTTCTTCTTGTTCTAAAATGTGGTCTCCAGCTGAGTGTTTGTGGGACGCGTGAGAAGTTAATTGTACTTCTTCTAGTTCTTCATCAAACACATCTGAATCCATATAATCTATAAAGTCAGAAGTAAAAACCCCTTCTGTTAAATTATCTGGTGGTGTGTTTCTGTTTTTAAGTTCACGTAATCTCCTAACTAACCTATTAAATAGATTTTTTATTGATAGTATTCCGACGGAGAATAATAAAGCTTTAAAATATTGGGGTGCCATCTCCATGGTTAGATGTTCTGAGTTCGTGTAGGCCCTGATAGCGTCTATAATTGGTAGAAACATAAACGTAAACGAAGCTATGTCTAGTAGGTTGGTAACTACGAATCCCGAGGTTTCCGCTATTTTTATACCAATATCTTCTACGGTTTTTAAAAAAGTAACTGATTTGTTTAGTGTCGGTTCTAGTCCCCTACCTTTAATAAGGTTTACTAGTTTTTTAATTTCCGCACTATTGTCCCTTATTACCAAAGCGACTGCTGCTATAAAAACCATAGCAATTTCTACTTCAGTAAACTTAGGGTCTTGATTTAATAACAAGTCTTTAACTGGACCATAAAATGCCGTTATACCAGCACCCCATGTGAGTGTTCCCTCTATGTGTACCCCCACACTATCAAGTAATTCTTTTAAAAAACTATCTTTAGTGTCTTGTTGTTCTAATATAAGTTCTATTTGTGTTTTCATTACAACAATAAATACTAGTAGTTAGTCCAATTTAATGAAAAATTACTGCACCATAATTAGATGCTAATGAAAAAGCTTTTTTCCACTCATCATATTTCAATCTAAACCATCTAACATCATCTAAAGTATATTCATCATTTTCTTCTTGTCCATCTTCTTTTCTTTGTTTTAGGAAACCTGGTGTGTGGTCGGGGTGACCTTTCATTAATACCCATTTGTCTATAGTGGTCATTATTTTTTTTTCATTATCTACAAAATCTTGGTATAGTTTTTTTGAGACAACTGGTCCAATAAAACCATCAGCGTCAGAAAAATTAATTAATTCTTCAAAGGGCCTGCCTTTGTACCCTCCACCATCTACTTTTGCCCACACATCAGAAGAACCACCATAATAACCAGCGGCATGAGCTAATTCGTCCCTCCACATACCATATCCAGTATAGGAACCAGCTCTAAACCCAAAGTAGTCATTTGAGGAGGTATAAAAACCATCATCTAATCCTTCTGCTTGTTCGGTAAACGAATTAGGTTTTTGAAAACGCCAAACACTACCTGCTTGTTCTTCCTCCCAATCGTAGTATTCGTCTGACCAAGGTTTTATACCTTCAGGTAATTCTATTCTTTCTAACTCACTAAGTGCACTAATGTCTAATCCCATTGATATAATCTTTAACTAATTTAAAACATTCTTTAGGTTCCTCGAAATCCAAGTCTGGAACGAAGAACTTAGAACTGCCAGTATCTGTGTTAATTACCTTGGCTGTTGGGACAAAGTCCTCACCGGTAAGTTTCTTTACGTTCTCCCATAAATTAACTCTTTCCTCAATGTCTATAGGTCTATAATCAATCCCTTCATTCTGGAAATAACCTTTTAATTCATCACAATAAGGACATCCTTCCATACTATATAACACAATCTTATAATTCTTCATATTAATTTAAGTAATACTTTATTTTATCACTATAGAAAGATTTAGGTTTAACCCCACTCATCCTCTCAGCTTCTTTACCATTTTTAAATATAATGATGGTTGGTATGCCCCTTATACCGTATTTTTTCGCCAAATCTGGGGACTCTTCTGTGTCTACCTTCCCAACACAAATACTAGAATCACCTTTATAATCGTTTATTAATTCATTCATTATTGGTGTTAACATTTTACACGGGCCACACCAAGCTGCCCAAAAATCTACTAACGATACTTTGTTATTTTCAATTTCCGTATCAAAATTACTTTTTGTTAATTTCATATCTTATAAATCCTGTTTTGTTCTCTCCGGGAGAACTTGTTATTATTTCCTCTTCAAAATTATAAATATCGAGGTTTTTTATTAATTTTTTTATTTTTAAGCATTCACCATATTCTTCTATTTCTACATAATACTCCATAGCTTTTTCTAAACCCGATTTCCATTCACCCTTAGGTACACTCAATGTTACATCTTGGTTTTTTATTTCTGCTATGTTGACTGATTCTAAATTACCTTCTATCCCTTCAGTTATATTTTCAACTATACTTTTCATAATAATTGGTTTTTTAGCTTTAGCTTCAAAGTCTTCTAATGATATTATGGGAATTTTTCTAGTCATTATAGTATATTTTCTAATATTACATTTGAGACTTTGTAGGGGTCAGCGTTAGAAGCTGGTCTTCTATCTTCTAAATAACCTTTTTGGTCTAGGTGGGTTTTAATCGGTATCCTTATACTAGCTCCTCTATCTGAAACACCATAACTAAATGTTTTAATTGATTGGGTTTCATGAAGACCTGTTAGTCTTTCTTCATTCTTAGAACCATACTCTTTAATATTCTTTTTATGGTTTTTCTTAAAGTTTTCACATATATCCATAAACAAATCTGAACCACCTTCTTCTCTCATTTTAGAACTAGAAAAATTACAATGCATACCTGAACCATTCCAATCCCCTTTAACTGGTTTCGGGTGAAGTTCTACCTTTACGTTATACTTTTCGGATATCCTATACAATAAGAACCTACTCAACCATAAATCATCGGAAGCTTTCTTAGCTCCTTGACCAAATAACTGATATTCCCATTGACCTAACATAACCTCAGCGTTTATACCGGTTAAACCTAGGTTAGCTTGTAAACAAACCTCTAAATGTTCTTCAGCTATATCCCTACCTACCGCATTTTCAGTACCAATACCACAATAATACTGACCTTGTGGTTCAGGGTAACCAGTAACTGGGAAACCTAAAGGTTTTGCGTCGGACATTAATGTGTATTCTTGTTCGAAACCAAACCAAATATCTTCGTCAACATCTAGAAGATGTCTCTTATTGCTTATATGTGGGTTACCATCTGGATTTAATACCTCACATAAAACTAAAAATCCGTCATGTCTTTGTGGGTCACTAATAACCCTTACTGGTTTTAATACACAATCAGAATCACTCCCTTCTGCTTGTTGTGTACTACTTCCATCAAAAGACCATTCTGGTAATTCTTCAACTTTAGGTATTGCACTACCGTTTACTGTTTGTTCGTGTATTACTGTTGTATATGGGTCGAAATCCCATACTTTAGTTTTACTCCTTAAGTTTGGTTCTGGTTTATAACCATCCAACCAAATATACTCTAATTTAACTTTCATCTATTTAAAACTTTATGTTTAGTTTATTAAAACAACTTTCTTGTCATTTCAATTATACTAAATAAAACTTTAAAAGGTAAGTTTACTAATAAGAAATTTATTTTTTGGTTACTCTTTATGAGATTTCCCTACCCTTCTCATTAATTTAAATTCGTAATCGTTATCGTTAGCCCAGTTTTCAATATCGAAAATCGATACACTCATACCTGTACCAAAAGGAAGTTCCCGATGTTCACCCATTTTACTATCAACATGTACTATATTTTCACTCGGTGATTGGTAGATATTAATCGTTTTAGGGTTTTTGCCCCAACCCCCCTGGTTAGATAACCTAACATGACTCATCATCCCTAGGTAATCCTTTATCTCCAATTCTATTAATGGCATAAGTTTCATACCCAATAAATACTATCTATACATATAATGGGTTAAAATGGTAAGTCATCATTAAATTCATAAAACTCCACATTTTTAGTTAACTTATAAGAATCTTTAACATATTCAGTCTCCACACTATGTGGAACTAAGTTTAACTCATCACTGTTAGGGTATTTTTTAATGTTACAATAAAGTTTAGTCTTAAACTGACTAATAACTTCTTCCCAATCATTAGTTAACGACACATTTCTTTTTAATCTATTTTGTGGGTTAAGTGATTTTCCTTCATACCTAAACTCACATGTAGCTCTTTCACCACCATCAGGGTCACCTTTCCTTATAGAGATAATATAACAATTTTTCTGTGTGACATACGTACGAACACAACTTGTTTGGTGTTGTCCTTCTTTAAAGTAATCTAAATCACTTTTTAATAGGATTGGATAGTAACCCACATCTTTTACCTTTATTCTTTCTGGTATTGCCTTTATAAGTGTTTCGTCGTGAATTAACACCGTCCTTGTATTACTTTCATGGTAATGTAGCTTAGTTGCCCAATCTGAATGTTCTTCGGTAAATTCATCCATGTTTTTCGCCTTTATCTTTACTTTTTCGTTGTACTTGTTGTTAAGTTTGTGTCTTTGGTTTAAATGGTCCATTAGTTCGGTCCACCTTAACTTTACTAGATTTTTCCCATCATTTAAAATTTTAACAATATTTCTTTTCTCATATGTCGTTAACCCTTCACCATACTCATGTTGAGCAAAATCCGGTAATAGACCGTCCCTTTGTTCTTTATATTCTTTAGTGTCTTTATGGAAATAAGAATGATTAACATTTTTTATAAAATCTAACCCCAGTACTTTTTGGATGGCAGCGAATTCAGGGTAACTCAAATCCGGATTCTGATTGAATACCCCTATGTTTGATTTACTCTTTATATTATAGTAATCTAATGTAGCGGCAACCAACTTCATTTTATTTCTCTTTATCTTCCTCATCCCAGGATAAAAAGTGGTTAACACGTGTCCCCAAAGGTTAGGGCATTTTATCTTTTTTGCCTTCACAAACCAAGCTGCTGACATTAAATGTATAACATTATGAAAATTAGCAGCATCTAATGTGACATTACTATGGAACCCAAAACAACTTTTAAATTGTTCTTCTAGTTCTTTTATAGTGTAGTCTTTTGATAGTACTTTGTAATAGATTTGTGATTGTATGTGTGTTAATGCGGTTGCTATTTCTATTTGTATTTGGGACTTGGCTAAAGCAGTCTTAATATAAGGGGTCTTATCCGTGGTGGTTACACTAAAGTTCGGTATCCTCATAAAAGATAATAGTTCCTCGTATGATATCTGTTGTGGTGGGGGCACAATTAATGGATTTTTATTTGTACTAGTCCTCATCTTTCTTTTATAAAAATTACTAGTAGTGTAGTAGAAGTCTCCAGTCTTTAAATTAAAAGTAACATAATAATTTTCTCTATGTTTATGAAAGTGTTTTTTACCCACCCTCCTAAGCTTTTGGAATTTGTATATCCCTAACCGGACTTTGTCTTCACCATCTTGTTCCAAAACTATAGTTAATCTTTTAGTGTGAGCTTCATAACAATCATCAAAAGCTAACTTTAACCACTTTTGTTCTTCCACATTATCAAAAACTTTATCTATTGTCCATACTCCGAGTGATGGGTCCTTTAAATTTTTTTCCTGGTCACCCCATGGGTACTCATTTGTTTTTTTTTTGGAAATTTCACTAACTTTTTCCAAATCAGAATAAGGTTTATAACGTATAAGTGTCAAATTTTCCCACTTAAATTTAGCTAATTCTTTAGTGTCTTTCCTTTTTTCCATGTTAAAAATATACGTTTTTTACTTAATTTAACCAAATATTTTCAAAAGAATTTATTCTTTTTTGCCATCACTTGTAGGTAAAAAGTATAATTTTTTATCGAGTTTTTTAGTTTACTAATACAAAGTTAACACTTTTTTATTACTTTTAAGTCTATTTATGGATAGTTATTTTGAGGAAAAAACGTTTTTATGGATGGAAAAGTGTTGTGTGATGAGCAAAACATGAACCATAACATTAAAAACAAAAGCTCTTACAAAGCATAAACTAAATTAAAAAAAAATTGATTTATGGATTCAGTAATGAAATACATCACAGGGTTTTTTAGTGGACTAGGGACAATTATGATGGCCTTAGTACCAGTATCAATCATGTGGTATGTCTTGACTGGTGGAGCAATATTCAATATGGATGTAGTTGCAAACCTTACAGCACTAATCACCTCTATAGGTGAAGGTGGGTTTGTTGGCTTAATCGTATTAGTAATGTTGGCATCATTCTTTACTAAGAAGTAATAGAGTGTATATTACTTAAGATTTTGATGGTTACCTACTCCCATCTTAATTGAAAAGAAGTAAAAGTGTTAATTGGGTATAAAAGGATAAAAAAATATTTATAATGAAAAAATTGATTTTAACATCCGCTATAGCATTCGCAACGTTATTTGCTTCAGCTCAGAATTTCATGGTCGTAACGACTTTTGATGGGGACCAAGAAGAAACTATGGATAAAGTATCACAAAACTTAGGTTTTGGTTACGCTTTAAACAACACATGGACTTTAGGTTTGATTCAAGCTGGAGAAGATATTGATGGTGAAATGACTTACGACTTATTTGGTCGTTACAATTGGAACAAAGACATGTATGTATCTTTTCAAGCACCTACAGAAGAAACTATGGACAACTTAACTGTTGGACTTGGTTATTCTTACAATGTATGGAAAGGTCTTAATGTTGAACCAAACTATAGTATGGGATTAAAAGAAGATGAGGACGGAGAAAGAGAGGGAACTTTCAATCTTGGTTTATCATATAAATTCTAATATAGGAATTGTATTAAGTTGTTTAGGACGGTTGCAAATTAGTTAAAGTTTTTCCCGCAACCAAAGATGGAAACTAATTACGGATTTTAAATTACTTAAGTGTCACAAAATAGAAACCCCCCCTGGAAACAGGTGGGGTTTTTACTTTTATACATAATCTTCAGCTAATTCCCAAAGTTTTTTATTAACATCAACCTGTCTATCAATATTGGTTAACTCTCTAGCTGTTTGATTTCTTCCATTCCTTAGTTTATAACTAAGACCACCTCTTATTAGTTTTTCTTGTACCACATTTAACACTTTCCATAAACTATTACCTTCATCTTCTTCCCTCAAAGGATTTAATACGTCCTCCATAGATAATATATCGTTACCATCTTTCCATCTTGTCAATATAGCTTTTTTAGCGAAAGATATTTTTTCTTGTGGGTCCAACATCCTATCTTCAAACTTGGTGACCCTTCCGATTATTGTTGGGATTGATTCCACAACTTCGTCTGTTACTTCTTTAACTTGGTCTAAGTCGTACCATTGGTGTTTTATCCTAATTTGACCAAATGTCTGGTCAGCTACTATTAGACCGTTAGCACAAACCAACCTAAATAATCCAGCGTGAAGACTAAAAGCGTTTCTACCATCATGTGAATTAGTCATTACTATTTCTGGTATAACTCCATTTATTTTTGACATCTTATCATTTCTAAACCTTAACATGTGTTTAGTGTGTAACATATTTCCCTTAGATTTTCTTTGTTCTGCCTTATAGGGTAACCACCCTTGTCTTGCCATATCTTCTACCATTTGTAGGGTAGGTATAAATGTATATTTTTTGGAAACTTTTTCTGAAGGTTCTTCAGTAAACACTGAAGGTGCGTTGTTTTTAATTTCATCGTAAGTTAAAGGTTCATTTGTCATAATATATTTTATAGTTTTAGTTATTAATTCTATACAAATATACTGATTTATCTTTAAATTACAAAGTTAATTCACTTTATTTTTAATATTTCTTAGAACCACACAAATCTCATATCTTTCCTCAAATTCAAAAAATTTCATAAGATTAGTAATTTCACCGTAATAAGGACTTGATACCCTATTTAGACATAAATCATAGAACATCTGAATATTTACGTTGTAGTCGTCTCTAAACATCATCTACTTCTTAATTTCTCTCTTAGATTTTACAATATCGTCAATGATACCATATTTCTTAGCTTCTTCCGCATTTAACCATAAATCTCTTTGGGCATCCTTTTCTACTCTTTTTGCTGTTTTACCACAGTATGCCCCTAGTAGTTTAAATAACGTATCATTTACGTTTTCCCATTCTTTCATGGTAATTCTTGCGTCTTGTATATTACCTACAGCTCCACCACTTGATTGGTGTAACATTGTTCTACTAAACCTTAAGGAGTACCTTTTTCCTTTGGTCCCGGCTCCTAATATTAAGGACCCCATTGATGCTGCCATACCGGTATTGATTGTTACTATGTCTGGTTTTACGTAATCCATAACATCTATAATGCTTAGACCAGATTTAACTGAACCACCTGGACTATCAACATGCATTGTTATATCGTCGTCACTTACACTATCTAAAAACATTAGTTGTGCTTGTACCACAGTAGACATTCTGTCATTTACTTCACCTGCTACCCATAATAATCTATCCATCATTAATCTAGAAAACACGTCCATAGCTGTAACATTTAATTGTCTTTCTTCTAAAATTAATGGTGTTAAACTATTTTCTATGTGTTGTTGGTATTGGTGTTGTTCTAACCCACTTATGCCGTGATTGTGTAATGCGTATTTTTCAAATTCTTTTTTTATATCCATTTTGTTTTTTTTTAATAAGGTAAAAATTCTTTTAGTTTATTTAATCTTTCCCAAGGGAAATCTTTTGTTTTGTCATCTGGTTCAATTAAATGACCGAAGTGACCATTAAGTGAAGTTTTTAAATATATGGGATTTAAAAGTCCCATTTCTCTAATAGCGTCATCTATATTTAAAGGAAATAAATCGAGAACTAAACTATAGATAAAGTCATGTGGGACAAATGGTTTTTCTCTACCGTAATCTAATGATAAAAATTTACCATCTGATTGTCCAATAATAAAGGATATTCCTACAGTACATTCCTTTGCCCATCCTGCCGCTACTATATGTTTAGCTATCCATCTTGCTAGATAAGCTCCCGACCTATCTACTTTAGATGGGTCTTTACCTGAAAAAGCTCCACCACCAACAGGACTATAGGGACCATATTGGTCAATCACTATCTTTCTTCCCGTTAAACCACAGTCAGCGTCAGGACCACCTACAGTCCATGGACCAGCTGGGTTAAATAAAAACTTAGTATCTTCATCAAAGTAATTTCTTATCTCTTCAGTTTCATCAACCAACAAAGACACCATAAACTCCTTATTTCTATATTGTTTTGGGTCTATAAAAACTGGATGCATAGTAGAAATGACCATTTCTTTAACCTTTTGTGGTATACCATCTTTATACTCTATTGAAATCTGGGATTTGGCGTCAGGACCTAATTTGTCATTTAGTAATACTTTACCTAATAATTTCCTAGACAGATACGACCCTAAAGGCATATAGTTAGGTGCTTCTTGAGAAGCATACCCATATACAAAACCTTGGTCACCTGATACTATAGTATTTTTTTGTAGACTGGCGAGTTCTGGGGATTGTTTATCTATGAAACTTATATGGTTTACATGTTTATCACTAAAGTTAGCCTCACTACTAGTATAACCTAAAAGTCTAGTTACTTTTTCTACGACATCTTGGGTATCTATTGTCTCTTTGGAGGTTACCTCACCAGCTACAATAGAAACCTGATTTTTAACCATTGTTTCTACAGCGACTTTAGAAGTCGGGTCTTTCTCCAGGTATGCATCCAATATAGCATCTGAAATACAGTCAGCGACTTTATCTGGATGCCCTGGAGATACACATTCTGTGGTTATAATTTTTACTCTACTCATTAGTTTTTTTCTAATAGTAGAAAAAATAAATTTGAAGGTAAACTTATAACTATGTTATATCGTTAGATTCAATTAAGGTGTAAGAAAATGAGTTACCGTGAATATCTCTAGCTTTCTCACATATAGCTAAAAATTTCTTCCAATCATCATTAGATGAGATTACTTGACACCCAGCTGACCACTTATCCACATAAGTAGAAGTTTTTCCAGCTTTAGATGTTGCTCTATGAATATTGATTCCAAATAAACCCGTATCTGTTGTTGCTTCATTTCTATCGTATTTACCATCACGGTCATTGTCTCTATACACTGTCACATCTTTCTTTTGACCTAACGCTAAATATTTTCCTGCGTGTAATCTTAATTTGTGAGACCCTCTATATTGACCTTCTTTTAAGATAGCACACCCTTTTTCTTTAACTATTGGGTCGTCCATGTAATTATCCCCTGGGTCGGTTGTAGCTTCAAAACAAAAGAATTTCCACTCACCATTTTTTTTATATGAAACTGTAACACAATCATCAAACCTGTTAGTTACTCTGTCTTTCGTTGAGGAGTTTCTGATTCCCACTATATTAACATCGTACCCTTTATTGTCTGAATCATCAAACCATTTGTATCCTTTTTCTTTTACGGTGGTTTCTATCTGTTCTCTAGTGTAGCAATTTTTCGCCATCTTTTTTAGTTTTTATTTGTTTTTTATTATTATTTTATAAATAGTTCCACAAAAGGTCTTGGAACAAATCATTTACCTCATCGTCATCCCAAGGATAGTCATCTACAGCAGGACAAAGAGAATCCAGGTTAAATTCTTTTATCATTTCTAAAAAATTGTCAGGACTATCAATCTCATACGCATGTCTAACTATCATTGCTCTTGCTCTATCTGTTACGTCAAAATATTTTACAGGGACTTCTACTTTTGTCCATTTATTTTTACCAGTTTCTTGATTCATTACATCCTTATAGGTGTTTGTCGTTCCTTGACCTATTGGTTTACCTAAAAAATCCTCAAATTCTTTATAGTATGAAGTATAGTATTGATTTTGTACAACTTCATTCCATGCACTACCATAGGCAGTCTTTATTTCGTTCTCCACATCTTCTAGTTCAGGTGTGTTACCTATAAGAACAGCCAAGTTATATCTATCACCACCTAAAAAACCATTCATCCTGTTAAGAGTTAAAAAAACCTTACCTTCTGGTAGTTGGTCCTCTTCCCTCCAACTATCAAATTCCTCCCTCCAAGCGGTTACTTCCTCATTTTGGAACTCACCACCAATATACCTTACTAGTTTTATGTAATTTTCTTCTGTTAGTAAATCTAATAACTCCTCTATGTTCATATCTGAATCATAAGGTTCCCAATCCAAATAACCATCACCAAATATTTGTTTTGCGACTTCATTACAATCAATACTACTACCCCTATAACCCCCATCAAAAAATTCAGCTTCTTCACCAGGCATTAACTCTAAGATAATTCTATCATTCTTATCTTTACCGATAAACCTCATGTCGTCCAAGTAAGGTTCAATCACATATTCATCCATCAAATCATTATCAACCGCACCATTGTTCCAAGCTCTAATTCCTCCTAATGCGTTAATGATATGTTCTAATACTCTTTCCTGTGGCCATTGGGAGGACATGTGGTCTAAGAAGTCTCGACCCTTCCCAAGTTTATCTAAGGCATTATACAATTCATGTATATCACCACCAAATAGTTTTATAAGAGGCCAAATATCTTCTATCTCACTACTTTGGAATACCTGTTCTGACCAAGGCGTGGTTTTTTCCACTAATAAAGCTGATACCGTTTGGATAAGTTTCATATTAATAAATACAACAAAAAAAAGTCTAAATTACTTAGACTTCTTTTTGTTCTGTTCTTTTGCTATTTCTATTAGTTTTTCCCGGATTTGGGTTGTACGGTCTGGCATAGGTTTGTTAGTAGAAGATTTCTTCTTACACCCACACCCCATGTTAGTCTTTTAGGTATTTGTCAAAAGTCCCACCTTTTACTTCATCCATAAACAATTTAAATTGTTCTTTAGTAAATGTAGTGTACCCTTCTTCTTTCCCACCTATTACAACATTATCTCTATCTTCGTCAATATCGATTGCTGGGCATTTACAACTTCCTTTCCCACAAAATGTAATTTCTAGTCCAGTAGAACTATAACTGTTTGGTAAATTTGTATTAATCATAACTTTTTTTTTAAATAATATATCGTTTTATACATTAAATAAATACTAACCCATTTAAATTATTCCTCCATTGTGCTTAAGAGATATTTATTACAAAAAGTAATTAATGTTATTAACTGAAAATAGGGTCTCCAAAGTAAAAGAAATGTACAACATACCGTCGGAGGTATGGGAACCTATGGTTACCGGTAGTGCTGCTATTTCACCTAATCAAAAATATTTAGAGTGGATTGCTAAACAATGGGAGGGAGCTACATTATCACCAGAAGATTCTGGTACTCGTAATTATGTTGGTGGTACCCTTCCTGGTTTACTTACTACTGTAGAAGAATTTGATAGGGTAAGACCTAACCTTAAAAAGAAAGATTTGTATCAATATCGTGATAGACAAGAGGTAATCGATAGTCTAGAAGGTTATAAATTGGAGAAGATTAGGAATATAGAAACCCATGATGAGTCTGAGGTGGTGTACGAAAATAATAGATTCAAGGTAGTTGTCCCTAAGTCCCATACCGCATCATGTTATTATGGTGCTGGTACCAAATGGTGTACAGCTTCTAAAGGAAATCCAAATCATTTTACCAACTACGATAAAGCGGGTAAATTGTTTTATATTTTGGATAAACAGGCACCAACATCCAGCCTTTACTATAAAGTTGCTTTAAATAAAACCTATAAAGGTGGTGATACCTGGTATGACGCAATAGATGATGTAATGACAGCATCTAATTTAGATGGGTATATTGATACGTTAAATAAATTCGAAATAATTAATAAGATTAAAGAATATTTTAAATTTACATATGATGATGAAATTTCAAAAATAAGTGATGAAGAAAAACAACGGGAATTAGAAAGGATAGCTAGAGAAGCTGAATGGGCACAAAGAAGGAGAGAGAGAGAACAACGTCTTGAAACTGTAGCGAACCAAAGAAGAGCTTCTGATGCCTGGAAACCTGGAGAGGGTGGGACTTTAGGTGAATTGGCTAATGCGTTAATGGAATGGTTAAAAGATAACGATAAGTGGGATACTGACAATACCGAAGCGATTGGCGATTTAGTTGGTGAAATTGAGTCCATGCGTAATGATATGGAAAATGACCCTGATGTTATAGCTGACATTGATGGTGAAAGAGCACAGGATTATGGTCAAGACTTGGGGAATCTAGAGGATAGTCTTGAGTCACTTAGGAATGAAAAACATGACGTATACGACCTGAGACAAGACGAAAGTAGTCATTATGGTTTACCTATATTTGAATATAACGATGAGGAGTATTCTATAGGTGACGATATTATGGCAAATGAAGCAGCTTGGGACCAAGTCGATAATCTATTAGATGATATTGGTTTTAATGGGTTTTCAGCTGGGATGATGGAATGGTATGTAGATGGTGAGATGGTAGCTGATGATTTTGAAAGTATGTTTTACGATGATGTATCAGATTCACCTGAAGATTATTTAGATGTGGATGATGATAGAGAACTAACTGATACTGCTGTAGAACAACTAGAAGCTATGAGTGAACAAATTGGTGAATACCAAGTTGAGTTGGAGGATACAGACATTAGTGACGAAATAGATAGAGAATACCTAGTTGACCAAATAGAAGCATTAGAAGAGGCTAAAGTGGATTTAATGGATGATGAAGATAGTTACGAGTGGACAGAATACGCTAAGGAGGAATACGTGAAGAGAAGACTTGACGAGGTTAGAAATGACCCCGTAGAGTTCCTACAAGATTATGGTTACGGTACGGAAACTTATGAACGATATATAGATAGAGATAAATTTATAGAGGGTGTTATAGATGCTGATGGTAGAGCTAATGGACTTTCTTCCTATGATGGGGAAGAAGGTGAGGTTTCCTATGGGGGTGACTGGTATTACATTTATAGGTTAAATTAATGAAAAGATTGAAAAACATATTATTAGAAGGAAGAATAGAAGACGCACAACGACACTTTGAAGACTCTGTTGGGTCTTGGCCTGTTGCAGAACCAGGTAACCCAGCTGGGGTTGGGGCACAGACTAATTTAGATGGTGTATTAAAACATTTTACACAGAACGACCCTTCAGGTAACAACAAGTATCTTATGTGGATGGTTAAAATGTATCTTAATCCAGAAGAAAGAGGAACATCACCTAATGACATATCATCCGTAGTACAAAGATTCCATAAGAATGTAGGTAGGTTAAGTACAGCACTTATAATTAATATGGATATATTTGACCCTAGTAGTAGGATAGCTACTTCACCAAAGAATCTAGATTCTTATGGGGATATATCACAAGTAGAAAGGGTTATGGATGAAGTAGACTCAATACAAACAAAAAAAGAAAAAGAAACCCAAGCTAAATCAGGTGTGGATAAATTATATGAAGATGAGAGATGGTTGTTGGTTAAACCAAATACCTACGAGGGTTCTTGTTATTATGGTTCATCAACCAAATGGTGTACTTCTAGTAAAACCACAACGACACACTTTGAGGATTACTCTAAGAGAGGAAATTTATATTATATTATAGATAAGAGTCATCAATTAGGTGATTATTATAAAATTGCGTTATTTAAAGAATGGGATGGTAATGAAGAATGGTACGATAGAGCAGATGATAGTTTAAATCAAGGTACAATAAATGCTATTCGTTCTATGGTACCACAAGACTTAATTAAAGCACTGGATAATTCTTACAGGAACACCAAACCACCTGAACAAGAAACAATGTTCTACACTTTAGATGAATTCCAAAATAAACTAACTGAATATATTAAATCAAAACCATCACTACAAACTATTACTACTGAGAGTGGTATTTGGAAATGGGAATCTGACATCATGAATCAGACGTGGACTTGGAGAAACTCAAAAGATAATGAAGAGTTGAGTTTACAAGCCACTCCTTTTTGGGACGGCCTGGATGGAATACCTTTCGACTCTTATTCGGATGATGACGAATTCGGTAACTTCCATGATACACTGTTAGCTCCAGAAGTGTGGGAATATAATGAATATATAGGAAAGAATGAGTTTTTAAGTAAAACTAATACCGATATGGGGGTTAAATTATTTCTTACTTTTATGTACCTACCTAAACTTAGGGAGGTTTTAACTGATGATTTCTTTAAACAGCAGGTTAATCGTGATTACACAATCTGGACCTCAAGTAACCCTGTTTCCACTTACACATTTAAATGGCCACCTAAAAGTGGTTCGATGACACAACTTTTTACAGACTATATTAAACAAAATCCTGGGTCTAGTCCTAATGATTTTTATGAGGAAGTATACGGTAAACCTAGACCTAGAGGACATAACAATATGTTCTTTTCCTCCATTAAAGATTCGGGTATTGTAAAAATGGAAAGAGAGGGAAGACGATTTGTTTACAGTTTAGGACCTAACTACAAAATGTGGACGAGGGGTAATTTACTTAGGTCAGGTAGGAGGAACATGAATGTAGGTTACTATTGAATCATAAAGTATTTATTTATAAAATAAGATATGAGTTTTACTGGATGTAGACCGGGTGAAAATTGTTCGGATTACGGTTATATTTTTAATGATGTATTACCCCCAAATATTGTTGATGGGTTAAACGAATTATATGGGTGTGGCATCAACCCTTACTCTTTTATTGATTGCAGTATTTTAACTGGTTGTACTAGTGTGTTAAGTGGTTTAACTGGCCCTTATATAACTGGTGCTACCTACAACCCTATTAGTGGTTGTCTTACGTTTTTTAGACAAAGTGGTGCCACATTTAGTACATGTGGTTTTTTAACGGGTGCAACTTCTACAAGTAGTAGTTACTGGTCTGCTGGAACTAGAGGTATTACGTATACCGGAGGGTCTAGTACCTATGTCGGTGTTGGTACTGAGGACCCTAATAAAACTTTAACTATTAAGGGTAGTGTGTCCGCTACTACCACATTGGATGTGGATGGAAACACAACCTTATCAACACAATTAAACATTAGTGGTAATACAGTTACTTCAGGTAACATATCTTTAACACAAGATAGTTATTTGTATTTTGGGTATGATGTGAATAACCAAACATACATTAGAGAAGATGGGAGTAATTTAGTGATTGATGCTAACGATGATATACTCTTAAGACCCGATGATGATTTAAAAATAGCTTATGGTAGTACACAATATGCCTCATTTGATGGTTCAAAATCTTCTTTAGTTATTGGTACTACGGTTGTACCAAACTCTAGATTAACTGTAGATGGTACTCAAAGTGGTTCAGTTAGTTCTATTGCTGAGGCCAATGACCCAACGAGTTCCGTAGCACTGGCAAATTTCTTTAATACAAGGTCCGGTACAGTGAGTACCGCTAACCTATTTATAGGTGAGAAAAGAAGTTCTGGGACAGGTGATTTCTTTATATACCCACAAGGTACAAACGCAGAAATTTTAATTAATAGTGATTTAGTTCTTGGAGCTTACAAGGCTGGGACCCTATACTCTAGTGAACTTTTAAGATTAAAAGGTAGTACTGCTAGGGTAGGTATTAAGAATGTTTCACCTGCTTTTGATTTGGATGTTGGTGGTTCCCAAAATGCAACTACAATATATAGTGCTGGTACCGAATTAAGTTTATTATTTAGAATGAGTAATAGGGGGCATTGGTCAGCTAACACAGCTGGACTAATATACACTGGAGGCACATCAACTACAGTAGGTATTGGTACTTCGGTACCTAACAAAGAATTAACAGTTATAGGTTCTGTTTCAGCCACGACTGATATGTATGTGGGTAATGATTTAAAGGTTAGTGGTAATTTAGGTATTGGGGTGACCCCTACTAATGCGTTACACATATCTACAGCTGATAATGTAGTAGCGAAAATTATTAGTACGGACGCTACAGCAACAATTGAACTTAGTGATAGTAACACCACCAATGCCGCAGCTTTTAAAAGAGTAACAGATAATTTACAATTCGTTCCAAACGGAGGTAATGTAGGTATAGGTACAAGTCCAGTAACCAAATTAGATGTACATCACGACCCAACTGATATAAGTGATAATACTGGTGGTGGTGACGTAATTACTTTTGGTATTGAGTCGAACGCAAATAGTTTATCTGCTGGAACACTAATGTGGTTACATACTGACGGTTACTGGTATAACACAGATGCTGACAATGTTGCGAGTGGTGCTACTAATTTAATAGCTATAGCTTTAGGGACCGCAGTAAGTGACGGAATGTTAATTAATGGTTATTACGACTACAGTTCAAATCTCCAGGGGACCTTCGCTAAAGGTATGGCATGTTATGTGTCAGAGAATGCTGGATTTGTGGATTTTACTGCACCTTCTGGTACTTACGATTATGTAAGAATCTTAGGTTATGGGACAGATAAAGTTAATATAATATACTTTAACCCTGATAAGACTTGGGTTGAGTTGTCTTAGTTAAGACCCACATACCCATAACCGGGTATCTCTTGGAATGGTCCGTCAGGTATGTCACTTTCTTCAATTCTTTGAGGAATAACTTTTAATATGGGTGTACCATCTTCATTAACACCCACAATCTTTACCATATCCTTAGCTATTAATTCTTTAAGTTCATACCTAATGTTTTGTTGTATTACGTCTTGTATCACTTCTGCTATCTCTTGTTTTGTTAAGGTTGGGTCCCCGTGAGTTTCATAATTCTTTGTAGCTACCTCTTCTAAACCCTCGTAAAACATATCCTCATCAGCATATGGGATATTGAACATTTGATTTCTAGCGTTTTCATTGGTCTCAAAAAAATTCCTAATGTTAGTTATGTATATTTGAATGTCTATTTCCATTATTTATAAATATTAATAAGTTCATACAAATATAAAAACTTTTTTCTTTAATGTCATAATATTTATAATTAAAGATATTAATATGAGTAACCATAAAATTATACTTACCCCGGAACAAATCAAATACGTCTTAAAAGAAAGTAAAGGCAAGAATAACAATAAGGACGAAAAACTATTGACTGAAGTTGATTGGAATTTTGTCGCTGATATAGTTGGTATTGTAGACCCTACAGGTGTTGTGGATTTAGCAAATGGTATATCTTACGCAACTCAAGGAAGATGGTTATTTGCTTTTTTAAGTTGGGTAGCTATAGTCCCTTACGTGGGTGATGCGGTAGCTAAACCTTTTTCTTTCATGTTAAGGGGTAGTAAAGGTGCTATTAAAAGTGTTGATGCCGCAATCAAAACTGGTAAAGCTGCTAATGTGTCAGCAGCACTAGGTAAAGCTGGTGTTAAAGAAGGTGCGGAAGCTTTCGTTAAGGGAGCGACAAAACCTATGGAAGGGATATTAACAAAACTAAAAAAAGTCCCTTTGTTTGGTACGGTTGCAAAAGACGCTGGGAAATGGTGGAAAATTTTCTCTACAGGGGCTGTTATGAAATCCTCACTTAAAACGACTAAATTAGGTACGGTCACTGGTTTAGGTATAAGAAGAGGATTTGCTAAAGCAGCTACTAAACTTACTAGTGGTAATAAAAATGTAGTGTCAGCCTCAATAGCTTTAATGACCCCAAGTGCTTTAAGGACTTTAGGTTTTAGAACTAAAATGTATGGTAGATTAGCTGGTGTTGGTACCGGTGGTGAAAAGGCTGGTGTAATGGGGGATTTTCTAGAAACCTCTGAAGGTGAACAATGGTGGGATGGTTTAAGTGATGACCAACAAAACCATTTAACTAGTCAAGAAACTGTAGAAGAAGGAGGTGAAGGTAAAAGTAATGATGAACTTATGAAGATTTTATCTAAACTAGTTTCATCTTAACTTATTAAAAAGTTATTATCTTCTTCACCCCAATCTATAACTTCCTGAGGTACTACCATATTACTATTACCCCTAATATTAATCACTTCTAGGTTTGGTAGGGTTAGAACCGATAGTGGTAGACTTTTTAAGGATGGGTTATTAGGTACAGATATAAACTCTAGGTTAGTTAGGTCCCCTAAATTTTCAGGTAATTCTGACAATGAGTTTTCTATATGTAAAACCTTTAAATTCTTAAAACTTAGTATTTTTTGTGATAGTGGGGACGCCGACTTACTCGTTTTACCACCATCCATATCCAATCTAACTAATGTTTTTGGTAGCTTATCTAAGAAATCTTCAAATCCGTATATATTAATATACCTTTGTATTGCACCCTGTCCCTGAGATATTTCCACAGTATCTTTAAATTCGTCAGTAAGAAACTTAGCAAACTTTTCTTTAAAGAAAGCTTTTAATTCTGGGTATTCAGTAAAAAACTCACTTAAATCTACGTTCCTATCTTCTGCATTCATAAATGAATTACTTTCGAAATGGAATTGGTGACTTCTACTTTCGTTAGGACTTTTATTTATATCCTCTTTACGTAAAACCATATATAGTGGACCTTGTTTTGCGTAATGGTCATAATAGTTACTACCCTTTGAAGCTGTACACCATCTAGATTGTCCCCCACCATAATGACAGGAGGCTTCTTTAGTTTTAGGTACCATTATAATCCAATTAGAATCCTCCCATACAACATCCACGTCGTCTCTAACCCTCTCTGCTTTAGTTGTGGTAAGTTCTTCCTTACTTACGTTATAGTCTTTTACTTGGTCGTATAACCCCTCAATACTAGGGATTCTATTTATATCTTTTTCACCTTTATACTTACCTGTCTTCTTTAAGTAATCGAATTTCATTAAATCCTCTGTTACCTTATATAAATCTTCTATGAATAGACCCTGGGACTGGTCGAGTTCGTCTTTCCAAGATTGGGTACCATATTTGAATTCCGCGTCTGCTTTTTGTTGTAATCCCATCCATTGTTTAATTAACCATTGGGTGTATGCACCAACTTTAGTGACATCTCTACTATCCCTATCACCTTCAAAATCACCCCTAGTAGTGGGGTCGGCTTGCATTAAGTCCGTTAATATATCTAATTCTATTTTAGGTTTTATAACCTTTCCCGAAGCTTTCGTTTTACTTTTCGCAAATTTATCTACTAAAACTTCGTAACGACTCTGTTCTAGTACTAATTTTTTAAGTATGTCAGTAATACCCATATTCATAGTATTGTTTATTAATAAATATTGTCTAATTGTGAATTTACCTACCTGTGTGAATTAAGATAATTTGTATTTCTTTAAAGTCCTTTTACAAAGCACTCTTTCCTCCCCATTCTGTAAAACTAACTCGTAAGCTTTCTTGATTGCGTCTAGACAATCTTTGAACCCTTTCTCTATAACTTTTTTACCTTGGTAGATGGAAGCTTCCTTCGTTCCTGGTACCATATCAGCCTTTCCTGACTGTAACTTTCTAGTTCTTGGTTGTTCGATTTTTTGACGGATATCGTATTTTCCAATTTTACAAATATAATTCCCTATTGTTTCTTTTCTCTTTGTCGCCATTTTAATTTTATTTTTTGATTAGACTTCTTTTAATAGTACAAATATAAATATAAATAAGTTATTTACCAACTTTCTTCAGTATTTTTCTTTCCATGTCTATTATAGTTTTTTCTAGATTTAAAATCTGTTTTTCGACAGTAAGTATTTGTTCTCTTTGTTCTCTAGATGCTTTTGCCTCCATAATTAACCAAGCGAATGCCACGACCTCTATAATAAATAATAATATTAATAGTGTTGTTTGTATCATATTACCTACCAACTTCGTCCATATAGTTTTCCTGTGTTTCTTCCCAGGTTAACCCAATAACATCCCAATAGAATAACATTTCTGGTTTGATTCTGTCTTGTTCATGCATACTTTTATACCTTCTAATCGCTTTTTTCTTCCACCATTTATCCGTATATGGGATATCGTCTTGGAATTTCTTCTTCATATGTAGGTCTTTTTCTTCTATCTCTCCCCTTAAGAACTCACAACCATTATCATACATCATTGCAAGATAGACACCTCTCTTGAACCCGTGGTCGTATTTTGAACCCTTTATCCCACAATGTTTAAAAACTTTGTTAAGTATGTTCTGTTTAGGTCCGGTAGCACTTATAGCTTTCGCGTGTTCTTCTGGGTGATTCTCTTTTAACCATTTATTCCAAGGAAGGTATGCACTATCATCAGGTTTTAATCTAACTTTACCAGATGTCTCACCCATTGTCTTAAAGTGTGGCATTCCATTATACATTGAGTTAATCCCGTATAGTGCTGTTGTCCCAACAGCAATCAACTTATCACCGTATTTTTCTTCCCAAGCGTCTCTGATTGTTTTACAAGTAGTTAGTGCTGCTACTAATTTACCCATCAACATATTATACCCACCTGGTTGAGTGGAACATATGGTTGTAGCGATAGCTGTATTGTTTAACTTGTGTTGGTCAAACTTATTAGTTTTATCCCAACCTATGTAAGCATCTCTAACTTTAATACTTGTAACGTCGGACCCCAAACAAATCAAACCAAGGACTTTATCTGTTTTCCTATCTCTTACCCAGAATTTCATATTACGTCCAGGATTTGCAACCCATTCCATTGTGTGGATAAGTTTACGATGGTTTACCCATTCGGTTACACCTTTTCCTGGTGTTGCCATTACAACATAAGGTTCTAACTCTTCAATTTGTTTTATGGTACGTTCTACATCATCCAAATCTGATGGTACCCATAGATTTGTTCGGTAGTTGTACAATTTATTTTTTATCTTGGCCATCTTACCACCCTTATTCATTTCTTGCCACTTTTTATAAAGTGTTTGTTTCTCTACAGACATCTCTTTAAGTAAGTCTAGATTATCTATAAGGTTTTGTTTGTTTTCCTCAAAGTTAAAAGACTCTTCAGCCTCTATAACATCAAATATTGTTGTTTGTTGTTTCATTTTCTATATACTGATTTATCTGTTGTAATGTTTGTCATTAAACGTAGTATAGAAATTATAGTTAAAATTGATGCCAATATCAATAATCCTCTATCCCAAGACGCCATAGCAATAACCAATAAAAGTACTGGTACTTCTAATATCCTTAAACCTTTACTCATATTTTTATATTATTAATGCCCATAATTGTTTTATGGTTGTGTAAAACCCGTATGCGGCAAAACCTGAAAACACTATACCACCTAACCATATTTGTTTCATTATTTTTGATTCTCTTTCAGGTGTCATCTCTTCTACCTTTTTTTTACAATTTTTACATCCCATGATTTAATAGTTTTTTACGTAAAGACTCAGCTAATATTTTTTCATCTTCTGTTAGGGGTCTTTCAAACCTAACATTTAACCTTATGACGTAGTCTCCATTACCACCTCTATTACTAAACCCTTTACCCCTTAATATTAATTCCATACTTGGGTTATGTAGTGGGGGTAATGTAGCATATAAGTCGTTATTTGGGTGGGGTATCCTTAATTTTTTACCAAGTAATAAATCTAATGGGTTAATTGTAGCTTCATAAACTAAATTATCACCTACTCTACCCAATTCTTCACTAGACAATACGTTTACAAATACCTGTAAATCCCCTGCCACACCTCTATAAACCTCATTACCTTTACTAGCTATGGTGTAGTTAGCCCCATTATTAGTTCCTGGTGGTAATTTTATATCAAGAGTCTCATCTTTTAATTCACCACCACCAAAACACCCACTAGTACCACAGGACTGACATTCTTGTCTAACTATTTGTCTAAAAAAAGTACTACCTACCATTCTCTCTATAGTCCCTTTCCCATCACAATTAGGACATATAGCTCCAGAACAAAGTCTCCTATTGTATCTAATATTTTTATTTATACCAAAAAACGCTTCTTCAAATGTAACCGTGATGTTTACTCTTAGTGACGTACCTTTCCTAGTCCTTTGTCTTTGTTGTTGATGATGTTGGTGTTGGTTCCCTGTCTGGTTGAAAAACTCGTTAAATAAATCATCCATACCACCAGCTGGTCCACCACCTCGCATCCCACTAAAAGGGTTGTTTAACTTATTATCATAGACGTTTTTCTTGTCTTTATCACCTAATGTGTTATACGCTTCTGATATCTCTTTAAATCTGTCAGCACCTTCAGGGTTTTTATCTGGGTGGTACTTTAACGATAATTTCCGATAAGTTTTTTTAATGTCTGTAGGGTTACAATCTTTACTTATACCCAATATGTCGTAATAATTTTTCATATGTTTAATAAAAAGTTTTATATAATAGTTTTTAATAATGGTAAAAAGAAAAGAATTCTTTTCAAGTCCAATATATATAGAACTACTAAGGAAAAGTACAAAATACTAACCAAAAAGAAAACAACAATCTTCCCTATTAATGTCTTAGCGAAAGAAAGAGCTGATTTGGAGTTGGGTCTACTGACTACCGATGAAAGAAAAACTAGGAAAATATATAGAAAAGATATTCTAGGTAGGAACATAAAACTAGAAATGGGTGATGGGGATATGTACTTTATTGACTTAAAAAAACATAGTCAAGAAGAGAAAATATACGACCATCAAAAACAAAAAAGAATAGAGGCGTTAGATTTGATTAACGACTACATACCCAAGAAAAAGATTACCCAAGTATTCACACTAAACAATAAGTTAATCGTACAAGTGGACGATTTATTTAAATTATTTAGTTTAAAAAATGTGGTAGAATCTAAAAGATTGATAGACTGTGTGGAAGAGTACCTTTTGAATGAGGGACATGGTAATTGTTTATTCATTAAAGATTTTTCAACTATACAAAGAAAACAACTATATAGGGTATTAGAGGATAATGGGTTTGATAGGAAGATGTTATACAAACACTACACCTATTAACTGGCTTTTACAAAATTAAACTCTACACCAGAAATAGTTACTGAAAATATATCATCAACTTTTTGAACCCCATCGTTAGCGATTAGACTCACCTCTCTATGCATATCATTAAAGTGATTCTCATCCAGTTCTACGGTTAAAGACACATTCTTATAACTTATAGTGATATCACTTATTATTTTTTCCGCTATACCAGCAAAAGGAATTAAATATTCCTTTAAATTAGTCCCAGAACTTTCTGTATTCTCCATAATAAGCCTTTTTTTTCCTCTTTAAGTACTTTGACATCACCCACAAACATTTTTGACTTGTCCGCCTTTTTGATATTCTTTATAAACAATTTTTTTTGAGTCTCTATCTCTTGGTTACTTTTTTTTATATCACTCTTTAGTTGGAATAATCCCTTCTCTATCTCTGTTTTCATCTAGTATGTCTAATTTTGTTGTTTCAGTAGCAATTGTTGGAACGAATGGATTATTGATTTTCATGTCAAACTCCAACCCTTTTAACGAATCCAACCCATTACCTTGGAATATCACCTCTAGTTCAGCTATCTTTTGTTCTAACAAGTGTTTTTTCTCCTCTAACTCTATATTCTCCTTAATTAACTTATTGGAGAATTTAAATATAGCTTTAGTATTTTTATCGTTGAATGTGCTAAATAAGGAAATAGAATTACTACTTTCTACTTGTTCATTAACTTTAACTTGCACATCGGCAGGTACCCCCTTAGTGGGTACTTGCCAATGAGCTGGTATTATAAAATCTAAAATGATAAAATCTTGGTGAAATCTCATACCCGTTAAATGCGGTCTTAATTTAATTATTTCTTCGTGTAAACTCATAATTAGTGTATTAAGTATGTTATTATGTAAGCAATAACAAAGCCCCCAGTTAATTGTTCTTTATAGTTCATGGTGATTCTTTGTGGTGGATTACTAAAAAATTTAATTAAAATATCTACCACATATCTAATCACATAGACAATAGCGAAACAAAAAATAAAAGTGAAGGGCCAGTTATTCATAATTACGATTTATTTTTTTGTAGGATTTCTTTTCTTAATTCCTGTAACATTCCTTTAATGTCTTGTGCTGCTTTTCTTGCACGTACACCAGCACTCTTATTTTCGTTTTCGAAAAATTTGGTAGTATCTACACTTAGTAGTTCTACACTTTCTTTAATTTTATTTAATGTATCCATAACTTTTATTTGCTTTCATTGTTATTATTTGTTCTAGCGACATAGTGTTCCCATAGTTCGATAGAGTTTATTGTTTGAGATAATTCACACAAAAGTTCTTTGCTTTTGGTTGTTTTTTGTACTGTATCCATATCTGGATGGTTGATTATACGTTCTAATTCTAACTCTAGTTTATCTCTACCTAGGGTTAAGTCTTGCTTAATTACATTAACTATTCTCATGTATTTTTTTCTAATAATAATAGTAATAAGTTTTATTGTCAACTATATTAAGCCAATATCCATAGTTTTATATAAATCTGTGTATATATCTAACTCAGATTTTGTTTTTATCCTATCCATTACAAATATATTTGTAAAAAAATACGTGGCTTTATCCATAACATCTTCTTGGTTGTCAGCGTTATAAAATGACTCGTCAAAGAAAGCCCAAAAATAATCATAGTGTTCTCCCCTACTTATAAACTCTATACCCTCCATAAGAAAAGATTTAAGTACTTTGTTCCAACACCAGTTGAAGTGGTTTATAATGTCCTCTTCGTTATCTAGAACGTCATGTCCTAGATACGTATCGTTAACCGTTATAATTAACGACTCTACAAAATCTAAAAATAATTCGGATTTTTCTGGTATAATATTATTAGCTTTATACCATAAATCAATATCACTAGCATTTAAAGGCTTAGTGATATAAGAAAAAAATTCTGATGGGTTTAATGGTGTTCTCTTTTCCATACAAAAATTATAATAAAGTTTGTAAAGGAATAAAGTATTATTGGGTTTTCTTATTATACCCAAATAGATGTTTAATCGTATCCATATCTTGATTAACTTCCTCCTTAAGTACTTTCCCTTTTTTAGTTGTAGACTCACTCGCTACAAAACCAGATTTTTGAACAAAGTTCCAGTCGTTTGGAACCCCTTCTACGTCTTTTAGTTTCTCAGCTTTTCTCTTAGCCTTAGCCCCTACACGTTTACCTAAGTCACTTGGTACTACATTCCCTAAAGCTTCACCGTCTTTGTCTTCCATAGCGTTACCTGTTTCAGATGAACCTTCTAGGTATTTTTTTACTCTATCTTTAAATTCTTTACTTGGTTCTGTGTCGTATTCTAAGTCTTCTAAACCTCCACCTCTAAAATCGTCGATGTACTCTTGTTGTTTGTCGTCATTCCTATAATACTTATAAGTCCCACTTTTTGGGTCTACCGGTGAATTGTTTTGATGTGGGAACTCTGGGTTTGACGTATTTTCAATGTCTAGGTATTTTTTCAATTTCTTTTCCACAGCCTTCATTGCTGCAGTATTTTCTTTTCCAGAATCTTTGTGGACCTTACCGGTAAGTGTTATACCTGGTGTTTTACCTGTTTTACCACCACCTTTCTGTCCCATCCTCATTTGTTCTTTAACTAGAGTATCCACTATTCTGTCTTGCATGTTTTGTTTTGTGTTACCCTCGTTTGATATTTCTTCCGATATAATTTCTTTTGTTACTTTATGTAACATATTTTCTAGTAGTTGTAATTCTTCTTTTTTCATATTTTTGTTTTTAACTTTCGTATGGTGGTTTATTAGACCCCTTTATAGTAAATACTTTTCCGATTGGTAAATTCATTGGTGCTACCCCTACTATCCCAGCTTTAGGGTCAGTTACTGGTGATTTATAAAGACCTCGTCTTATTAATTCCTCACCTAACTCATCTTTTGTATAAACTTTAGTCCTTTCACGTCCCTTTTCTTTCATTTTATCGACAAAACTAGAACCTTTTAATTCTTTTAATACCATTTTCTTTATAGTATTGGTTTTGATGGATGTTTTTTTAGCGACTTCTTCTATAGCTTTCTTTACATTTTCATACTCAAAGAACTCCAAAGCGTTTATATCACCCTGATTACAGTATGGGAATTTTTTACATTTATCCTTAACTTTAACATACTTAGCTCCTTCTCCACCATATTTTGGGAATTTAGGATTGAGGGCATTCCAGTTACCACCTTTTTGACCGTCTTTAGCCCACACTTGTGGTCCAGAGTATTGTCCAGAAGATGAACTAGTGGTTGCTTCATCTACCTCTAATGGTGTTATCTCTTCACCCATGTAATCTTTTACCTCCACATTTTTATGCCCTACTGTCTTTCCTCCTGGTCCTCCCCATTTTGGGAAGTTCTTGTCGGATACAGCTTTCCAATTTTTTTTATCTTTAGCCCACACTTGTGGTCCAGAGTATTGTCCAGAAGATGAAGCTGTAGTGGCCTCATCCATTTCTTCTTCTTGTATTTCGTCTTCATCGGATTCTTTTTGTATCTTATCCATTTCTGACTTTACTGTACCATAAGCACTACCACTACTTTTTAAAGCATTACTAACCCCTAATTTTACCTCTGTGTCATATGTACGAGATATGTTAGGCATACTTGGTAAGTTTGATTCTGTTATTGTTCCCATATTAACTAACTCTTTTAATTTGTGTGTCCCACATACTTCTTCTCATCCACAACGTTTTATATAATTCAACAATCACCTTACTACATAACTCAACTATTCTTTTTTCGTTTCTTTTATCTTTAATCTCTTTCCTTACAGTATTAATAACCATATTCTGTAATTGAGTATTATTCAAAAAACTACGCATTTCTTTCCTAGCTATCCTTTCAATTTTTAATTCGTCTGTCTTGGTAAGTGCCATTCTATATTCTTTTATCTATTAACTTTTAATACCCCAACCACCAATTCTTGGTTTCTTACCGATTTGTTGGTAGGTTCCTTTTCTAACCATCATTATTTCTATAGCTGTTAACGAGTCGGTTAAATCCATATATTTTTCTTTTGTTACCACATCAGAAACATTACCTTCATTATCTTTAATAACTTTAACTTCACCAACACTTTCATTAGATTTTAAATTCTGCATCAATATACTGGTGAACTCTAATAAATCGCCTAGAGTCTGTTCTAAAGAGTTAACTCTTTCTTGTAGTGTTTCTATTTCTTGTGAAGTACTATTATCTGATTCTGGCATAAGTGGATACTTTAGTATATAAATACATTAATTAATCGGTATTTACTGAATTTTATCTAGAACTATTGCACTTGTTACAATAGTCGCCGCTCCAAGGAAAAAATGTATAACAGGTTTGTTATACCATTTAGGTCTTAACTCTTTGGTTAAGTTAACATAAAGATTAATCCTATCGTTTAAAAGTACCTCATTTTCATTAAGATAAAGAACGTGTAAACTGTCCTGTTGGTGTAGTGTTTTATAATTTAACACCTGTTCATCTAAAATAGATATTTTTAATTTTTGTATACTGTCGTTATATTCGTACACTTGGAATAGGGAGTCCATTTGTTGTACCTCTTCTGCTGTAAACGTCTGTGTTTGAGTAAAGGCCCATATTGGGGTAAGGAACATTAAAATTATAATTAACTTTTTCATGTCTATTATTTTTTAAGTCTACCCCTTAATGCTTTTGCTGAGTTGGTTGGGGTTTTCTTTTTAATTGTTATAGGTTTAGAGTTGTTAACCTTTTTAAGTTTCTTATTAGTTTTAGATATTTTATTTTTAGTAACTTCTTTTTCTTTTTTTACAGCATTAATCTTTTTCTGTACTTTCTTAGTTTTCTTTTCGTTACTTTTTATATCTTTCTTAAGTTTTTTAACTTTCTTACTTGTGTTAGCATTCATAAACCATACAAGTCCCACGAAGAACCCAATAGCCCCTATTATCCATTTCCAAGATTTTTTAATAAATTCCATATTTTCTATTTTATTGTTCTAATGATGGTTCCGGGGTATCACTTTCTCCTTCCGCACCTTCTTCTGTTACTTTTCTTCCAGCCAAAATAGCTGCCCACTTTGCGTTGAATTGGTTGTAGTACTCTTTTAGTTTTCCAAGTATCTCCATCATATCATCGTCTATCTTAATCATTTTGGCGTTTATGTATACTCCGTTACTCTCACCTATAGTATAAAAATACTCTAAAGAGAACCTATCTAAAGTTCCTGACCAAGATATATCATTTTTATATATGTTAAGGGAACCATAAGTTGTTAAATCCGATACCTGTTCTACAAACTCATCCATAGTTTCCTGGTATGTACTCTTTTCCTCATCAGTTAAAGTTAAATCACCTTCTGTAAGACCGTGAACTATAATCATGCCGTTAGACACTCTATACTCTCTAACTTTCTCTTCTCTCTCTACTTGTTTATCTACAGTAACATCCACATCTTGTTCTTTATATTCTGGATTACTCTGTTCGGTTAATTTACTTAAACCTATCCAATGTTTTATATCATCGAACTGTTGGTCTCTGAATTTAGAGCCAACTGATTGTTGGTTCATAAAACTTCTTGGGTCGTATCTTTGTCTACTCATATTTCTATTTTTTCAAAATCAAACGAAGGGTTAAGGTCTGTAAAATATTCACTATAATTACTTTTAGACGTTATTCCTTCAAAATTATTAACACCTCTTAGTTTAACATTATGTCCTGTTAACTCATATGGGATAGAAAATCTAACTGTTAAGTTTACTAATAATTTTCTTAATGCCTCATACTGTTCTTCAGTATAAGGGTCCCATAACACATGGTTTCTCCATCTTTTTTCAAAAGGTTCTCTATGATAAATATCCCCAACCCAGTTCATATACCTTTTTCTTTTTCTATCTTCAGTTAACCACCCAATATTTTCCAAACAAATAACAATATTTCTCTTATCTAAAGAAGTATTACCCATATAACCACTTCTATAAGCTGGGTCAAAATTTTCTATTATTTCACCATTTTTTTTAACAAAATAAGATGGTATCTTATTATATTTACCACCCATACGGGTCAATAAACCTCTATAGTAATTTTCGAAATACCTGGTACTGTGACATAATACTATCTGTTTTTTAATGTCTTTTTCCTTAACGATTTTGAACTCTACTTTGGATTTACTGTCTATCCTTGGTATATCTAAGTATTTTGGTTGTTTCTTCGTTCGATTTTTCATCTGTTATGGTTTCCTCCGAGTTATCATCTAATTCTTTTACAATTAGGGTCTGTGTGGTGTCTGTGAGTCTTTCTGGTTCCCCAGTATACTCTTCTTCATTTTTAAACTTACTACACTCTTCCAAATCTGTAAAGTACTCTTCCCCCCTCATTTCTTGGTGTTCTTTTCCGTAGTGTAAACCATCATTACCGTTTTGTCCTATTATATTCATTCTTTCCTCACCCTCTTCTTGTAGTGGGTTGTCTTTACCGGTCATATCTTTATAATAAGGATTTAATTCTCCTGTTTGTGGGTCATGTGTTGGTATTGTGTAGGGTTTATTGAACCCCATCCCTTCTGGTGCTGACATTTCAGCTTCGTATGCTCTTAGTAATGATTCACCTTCTTCATCGAAGCAGTCATCATCAACACATTCTTCCTCCATTACAATCTTTTCTAATTCTTTATTTCTTCTTTTGAAGTACTCTTCTGTTTCGTCTTCTTCGGGTTTTTTTATTTGAGCGAATGCCATATTAGAAGCTACAACTAATGCTATAGCCAATGGGTCAAACACAAATATAATAAGTAATAAAAACCAGTTAACTACTTGACCCATTGGGTAACCGGTTGTTTCAGCTAGATACTTAAGTGGTCCCAATTCACTTTCAGCTTCATTGGATATCTCTTTATCTAGTAGTACCATATCAGTTCTATTAATTGAGTCCATTACCGCTTCTATCTTAAGGTTAATACCATCCCTATCCTCTATTGTAGTTTTTAATTCCGATTGTAACGCTCTTCTTGCTGAGCTGGATGTTGAGGTAATTACTGTTTCGGAATTTTTATCGTACCATGACACTTGCTGTGGGTTAGATAATGACATTCTTAAATCTGAAATTGATTTATTTATTTGGGTTTTCTCAATAGTTAAATCTTTTTTTGTTTCTTGGAACCTGATTTGTTTCTGGTTAATGATTAAAAGTGATTTATCCAATAACTCTGATTGGGTGGCGGTTGATTGGTATGCCCCAGATAAGAACCCGTATATCCCACCTGATGTTATAACCATCAAAACAAAACAGGCTACCATAAGATAAGCTTTTAATATTTTACCTATTGTGTCCCAGTACTGATACAACAAAGACGCTACAACTAACTTAGCGAACTCTAAAGAACCAGCCATTATGATTACTTGTGTTGCTGCTCCAGCAAATAATTTACTTAACCCAAATACCGAATAAAAGGCAGCGGACCCTGAAACCGCTAAAGCGGATAAAGCTACCAATAAGGGGAAAAGTCTTTTTTTCATCACGTTTATTTATTAACTATAAATAGTTATTAATCCATATAATCAAGAAGAGTTTCACTTTCGTTTCTTAATTTCCTTAACGCTTTCTCTTTTATTTGTCTTACCCTTTCTTTAGTAAGACTAAAATCTAAACCAATATCCGATAATGTTTTAGGTACACCCATTAAACCAAAATAATCCACAACTATTATTTTCTCTCTTTCATCCAAAACATTTAGTATACGTTTTAACTCTGACTTTAGACTTTCTTTGGTTTGGAATACATCTTCTGGGTTATCCGCTTCTTTGTTTTCTATTAAATCTAATATAGTGTCACCATCTTCATTTATAGGTCTATCATATTTAAAAGTTGTGGGTAAACTTTGTAATTTAGCGTCCAACTCCTTCCCTTCCTGTTTAAGTACTTTTTTAGCCTTTTGTAAGTCTTGTACAACATTAGCTGGTAACCTAATTGTTCTAGAATGTTCATTTAAACATTGTAATATAGATTGTTTTACCCACCATACAGCGTATGATATAAACCTATACCCCCTAGACCAATCAAAATTCTTTATAGCCTTTAACAAACCAAAATTCCCTTCAGCTATTAAATCAGCTAAAGGTATTCCCTGGTTTTGATATTCTTTTGCTACGGTAATAACGAATCTTAAGTTCCCTATTATGATTTCGTTCTCAACAGCAGCTTTTTCTAGGTCTGTAGGGTCGTTTTGTATAATTTTAGATATTTCTTTTTCTCTAGCTGGTGTCATCACTTTTAACTTACGTAAGTCTTTTAGGTATTCAGCTATCTCTTCTTGGTTGATGTGGTAGTTACTTTTTGCCATAATTTTTTAAAAATTTTAATTCTACTTTAGTTAGTGATTCTTTTCCGTTTTCCAGTATTTTATCAAGTATAGTGTCTAAATCATATTTAATAATTTCATGAGGTTCTTGTGGGTCCCAATTTTCTTTATCTATGAAGTTTTCTTCCCAATTACCAAATTCTTTAAACAACTTTGAGATTTCTCCTTTGAATAGGTCGTCTATCTTTGGGACTCTATTTGTACCTTCTGGTTTCGGGTTTTCATATTTAAAAAAGGGGTCAGTGTTTTTATCTAGTTTAAATATGTGTTCTTCTAAGTCATCATCTAAACGATACCCCATATTTCTAGGTGTTGGTATTAAGAAAAAAGCTGTAACCTCTTTACCGAAACTTATCTCTATATACGTTGTTATCTCAACTAAGGTTTCATAAGATTGGAAGTGAGCGATTAATGACCTCTCCCCATATATGAATTTTAGGTACTTACTCTCCATAACAGGTTTCATTATTTCTGAAACCTCTTTTGTTATATGTGCTAATGTTTCCCATTCTCCGTATAGAAACAACATATACTTTTTTCTTCTTCCTTTTTTCATTTATTTTTTATATTTAAATTTAATACAAAAGTACTAATATTTATTTAATGTACAAATATTGTACCATTAATAATTTTTACAAATATACAGAAATTTTGTCATATATGAAAAAAAATATACTAGTAACTGAGGAACAATTAGATAGACTTTTAGATAAAAGACTAAAAGAAGATAAACCTGTCGACGATATACCAGGATTCGAAGGAACCATGGAAAAATTAGATGGGTTATATAACTCCACTAATAGAAGATTTAGAGTTTCTATCTATTACGATATTAATGTACCTGATTCTGGTGATTTAGAAGTTGACCGTGAAATAGCCACAAAAATAGCAGATTCTGATAGAAAGCGAATGAGGAATATGGAAACTTACGTTGGTGGTGCGGCTTGGCGTCCTTCTGGTGGTTTTCCACCTCAAGAAGAATTAGACCGTCTATAGTAGGCCCCTATCAAAGGGATAGGAAATTTTCTAAAGTTTTCATGTTTACAGTATTCAATATCTTATTGTATCTAGCTACCATATAAGGACCACTCCTTAATTCACCAAATAGTTCGGTAACATCTAAACCATACTCTTTATCGTGTCCCTTCCTATCTTCTACGTACTCAAACTTTAATTTGTTACCACTAGACTGATTAATCATTTGGATTATTTTATTATTAGTGAATCTTTGTCTACTACCTATATTAAATTCTCTCCATTTGGTTGGTCCCAGGGTTAAAGTGAAGATTATAGAACAGTTATCTTCTACATGTATCCATTCTCTGATTTGTTCCCCGTCACCATATACTGACATTTTGTCATCTGTCCCCACAAGACTTAAAGCCTTTGGTATGAACTTCTCTTTGTGTTGTCCTGTCCCAAAATTATTACAACTCCTTAATATAAGTGTGGGTGTGTAGTATGTTTTAGCACAAGATTCCACTAACATTTCTGCTGCTGATTTACTAGCGGAGTAATAAGAACTAGGTAATCTATTATCGGTTTCTTTACTAGTTCTCTTAGGTCTTTTCCACGATATGTCACCGTAAACCTCGTCCGTTGAGATTTGTACGAATTTTTTTAGTTTTTTATTTTCTCTACAGATTTCCAACAAATTAAAAACCCCTTCCGTATTACTCCTTATAAACGGTCTCCCATCTTTTATAGAATTATCCACATGTGTTTCTGCTGCAAAATTTATTAAGTAATCAAACTCACCTAAATCTTCAGAGGTAACATCACAAATATCTTTTTCTAGTACATCAAACGAATTACTTAAGTAGTTAGGTATATCACCATGACCTTCAAGAGTACTAGTCCCTTTTTTATATCTTAGACCTAACTTTGTTTCTTCAAAACCATTATCTAATAATCTATTCTTATCCGCAGCGTAAGTGTTTTTATCAATTAATAAAAAATCTGCCATATCTGGTAAATTTTCTACACAAGTTTTAAGAAATTGTGCCCCTATAAAACCAAATGCCCCTGTAATTACTATTCTCATTTTTTTACTTTTTTTTAAAGACAACTGAAATACCTTTCTCCTCTATCACAAAGGATAGTCAACGCTGTCGTTTTTTTATTATTCTTTAACCAGTTTTTTGCTGCTAGTACATTTGCTCCTGCACTCACCCCAACAAACAAACCTTTTTTTGCTAATTCTCTTGCTTTATTTTTTGCCTCTTCTGTTGAAACAGTAACGATTTCATCCACAAAATCAAGGTCAACTAAAAATTTACTACCGTCCCCTATTCCTTGTATCCCATGAAGACCTGATTCCCCACCACTCATTACTGGTGATTCCTCGGGTTCTATAGCTACTATCTTAATAGTTGGCCACATCTCTTTTAAGAATTTACCCGTCCCCATTATAGTTCCACCTGTTCCTGTTCCCAAAATAAGTACATCTGGTTCTGGACCACCTTCGTTCTCATCTTTATATTGATTATATATTTCTGGACCAGTTGTTATGTAATGTGCTTGTACGTTTAAAGGGTTATGGAATTGGTTACAGTTAAACCAGTTGTTTTTTATTGCTAGTTTGTCCCTTAACTCTATCGCTCCATCAAAATCACCCTCACCAACCTCAATTAATTCAGCACCATAAAACTCAAACATCTGTTTTCTTTCTTCAGACATATTGCACGGCATTACAATTTTTATTTTATACCCCCTTTCTGCAGCTAACATAGCAAAAGCAATCCCAGAATTACCAGAAGTCCCTTCAATTAATGTATCACCTTTACTTATTAATTTTTTATTTTCCGCATCATCAATAATGAATTTTGCCATCCTGTCTTTTACGGAACCAGAAGGGTTCATAAATTCAGCTTTACCCCATATTTTACACCCTTCTTCATCTAAACACAATAATGGGGTGTTACCAACATAATTTGATAGTTTATGCATAACTTAATATTTTACTAAGATTGTTTTCTTTTTTAATTGTTAGTACTTTGTCTGACCACTCTTTAACTAAATCATTATGTGTGATTACCAAAATCACTTCAAAATAATCCCTTATTTTTACAAAAAATTTACCTATTAATTCTAAATTTTCGTTACTTACCTTACCATAAACCTCATCAAAACACACAACATTAGGTTTAGGTAATGAGCATACTCTAGCTAATACAGCTCTTAGGGCTAGTGATGCCACTGTTCTCTCGTAACCACTACCTGACCTCATTAATTTTTCTAACCCACTACTATTATCCACCATCCAAAACTCAACTTCATTTTTTTCATTCATTTTCAGTTCTAACGTAAATTCTGCACTATCAGACAACAACACCCCTAATTCGTTATTAATAAATGGCACCATACTCTTTAATATAGTTTTAGATATTCCGTTTTTTCCATAAACACTAAGGTAAGCTTTAAAAATCTTATCTACTTTTTCTTCTTCCTCAATCTTCTTTATTCTACCCTCATTTATTTTTATATCTTTTTTAAGATTACTAATATCATTTTCCACTCCTTTAATTTTTAATAGTGACCCTTGTTTTTCCGATTCTAGTGTTTCGATACGAGTTTTTGCTTTAACTAATTTAAGTTCTATGTCTCTATTCTGTTCTAACCTTTCCTTATTCTTATTCCAATTACTTAATATGATTTTTTTGTCTAATAAAGTTTTGTTTAATTTTTCAAACTCTAACTCTAACATAACATTTTTTAGTTTATCCCTATCATATTTTTCAAATTGTTTTTTAGATACTTCAATTTTATCAACTTCTGTGGTTTTATTAGATATTTTCTTATCGATATCTTTTATATTTTTTTCACACACAACTAAATTAGTTTGTGTTTCATCATTAAACTTTACTTGACTAAGTTTTAACCCACATAAACCACAAGTTTCACCACCTTCTATTCGTTTTTGTGATTTTTTGTACTCTTCTAGTTTTCCTTGCTGAACTCCCATTTCGTACTTTAGACCTTCTAGTGTTTTATTAACTTTCTCGTGTTCTTCTTTATTGTAGAATATCTTAGGTTCTATTACTTTAAATTCCTCAAACTCTTTCTTTTTAGTACTAACCTTATCACTAAAAGTAGTTATAATCCCCTCTAACTCTATGGGGTCTAATTTGGTTAAACTTTCGTCAATATCGGTATGTTTCCTTTTTAACAAACCATCTTTATATGTTTGTCCTTTTTTTAACCTTTTATTTATATCTAATAAACTTTCATTTATTTCTTTAATCTCTTTATCGCTTTCTTTAATTGATTCGTTAAACCCTTCTATTTGGTGTGTTAGTTCTAACTTATTATATAGGTTGGATGTTAGACTTTTAGCCCACTCAGAATATATTTGTTTACATGTATCTTCTTTTTTCTTGAGTGAGTCAAGACCTATGTAACGTGTTAGTACTTGCCCTCTAGCTGTAGGTTTAGCCTCTATTAGTGATTCTAGGTTAGTCCCTGTCGCTAATATGGTCATTAGAAAATCATCCACAGTACCAATAGAATCTTTTATAAAGGTTTCTGTTTCTCTTCTTTGTTCTCCTTCTAAGTTTTGTAGTGTATTGTCCGATAGTTTTTTACTAAAATTTAAAGTAGTACTAACCGACCAATCCCCCTTCTTTGTTTTTTTCCTAACAATTGCTCTTTCGATAATATAATCATCCCCGTCAATTTGTACCTGTCCTCTAACTAGTACCCTATTTTTATCTGTGTACCTATTAAATATTTCTATTGCTTTAGCTGACTTGGTTGTTGTATTAAAAAATAAGAATAGTAGTAGGTCTACCGATACCGTTGTTTTACCTCCAAAGTTAGATGGTATGGAATCTATTACGGTAATACCTTTAGAGTTTTCAAAATCAAGTTTATTGCCTTCACCAAATGATAAGAAATTATCAAACTCAATCCATTTAATAATCCATTTTTTATGTTGTGGTGTGGTAGTTAAACCTATCTTTTCATTAACCTTATTATGTAATCTTTTAAAGTCTTCCCAACCGACATCAACCTTATGTTCTTTTAAATGTTCTTTAACCAAAGTAGTCTGGAAGGCCTCGTCTAGTATATTTTCACTAGCGTCTATGTTTTTAACAACACCACCAACGTTTAAACTTTTAGTTATTACGTTAACTCTGGTTGTTTTATATTTTTTTTTAAAATATGTCTTTATCCTAGCAAGTTTTTCCTGTGTGAAATTTTCTGGAGTATCTTCCCAAGTAACCTTAATATATGGTTTAATCTCTTTATTCATCTTTTTTAGGTTTATTTTCTTCAAACCATTCAATAATAGCGTTTAGTGACCACACACCACCACTAGCTAACATCCCATCAAAAAACACATTACTATATGGGATGACGACTAATGTTTCTGTTGGTGAGAAGAAAACCAAAGAGAAAAAGAACCCTACCCATGTAGAAGTACACATCATACACCCTAACAAATCCCCAAAGAATTTTGAGTGTCTGGTTATCCAATTTCTTATATTGTCGAATATACTCCCAAAAACCAAAATCTGAGACATCCCGTAAGCTGCTAAAATCCAAATAATTAATTCCATATTTTTTTATTGTTTAATCACCGTAAATATCATCTAAACGTGATGACTTTAAGTGTTTTGTCTTATTATTACTAAATCTTTGGAAGTGGTTTAACACACTTTCATATTCTTTTATTTTCTTATTTAATTCCATTATTTCGGAATCTTTCTGGGCTAAATCCTGATTACTTTTGGTTATTGAGTTTTCGGTTATGGACATAGACGTTTCAGCGTGGTTAAAAGCATCTTTTAATTTTAGATTTTCTTTTTCTAAATCATTAATCCTTTGTAAGTGCCCTTCCATCTCTTTTTCATTAGTAACCAGTTTTTCTATTTCTATTATCCTATCAACTGGTACTTCCACTATTTTTTCTACAATTTTTTCTACAGGGACCTCAATAATCTTTTCAACTATTTTCTCAACTTCTTTTTCTACTTCCTTTTCTACAATACCTGGTTTTACTGGGGTAATCCCATATTTTTCTATAGCGAACCCACCTTTAAGACACCCTAATAATAAAGAATCTATTTCTACCACATTATTTAATTCACAAAACTCTATTACCTCCTCTCTTAGACCTGTTGGTATGTTATTTATTAGTAAGTCTTTCTCTTTCTTTTTCAATGTCTTCTATGTCTTTAATTTTAAAATTTAAATATGGTCTATGGTTCTCTACATCCTCAAATTTATACTCGTTTTTATTAATACTATAAACCCCGAAACCGTGGTTTTTTAGACTTTCACCAAAATTTTGTTGTATTAGTGAACCAACCATATATAATTTACCTGTCGGTATTTCCACGATTTGTCTTTTATGTATATCACCAGCTAACACAACATCACACCCCGTAAAATGTTCTGGTGATGTTCCTTCATCAAACATATACCCCATATCGGTAGATAAACCTTCTATCGTGCCGTGGTATAAACCTATATTATGTAGGTCTTTCTCTTTTGTGATTTCTGGACGTTCGTTATCTTCTTTTAAGGAGTACACACACCAGTTTACATTATCATCCAAATAAACCCCCTTGTCTGTAAAATAAACAATATTATCGTTATTTATATTTTCAATGATTGGTGTTAGGGTATCTAACCTATCTAAATTATTTTCTAAAAAATCGTGATTACCTATTAACACTATTGTCTTTGCTATCTTGGCACACTCTTTAAGTACCCAACTTACAATATCTATTAATTCAGGTGTAACGTGATTTTTAGAATGTACTAAATCACCAGTAAAAACTATCCTATCTGGTTTTAACTCTGACCACCTATCAAAACATTCACTTAGAATGTCCCTATAAAGGTCATGGTCTTTATATAATTTGATGTGTAAATCAGAAAAATGAACTATCTTATCTATCATTTCTTTAGTTGTTTTTTGTAACTTCTATAATTTCTTTAATTTCCTTCTCAAAATTATAACATTTAAAAACGTGATAGTCATCATTTTCTTCATTAAGCCACACAATATAAGAATCACCCAACTCTAGGTTAGTATTTTTTGTAATAAGGTACTTGTAAAGAGATAATTGTAGGGAGTACGTGTTTAGTTCACATATGTCTAAATGGGAAATAGGTTTCTTAAATCTTTGCCACTTATTTTTTTTCTTTATTTCTTTATTTGTCTTCCAATCCCATATCTCCAACTTACCTGATTTTTCATTAAAAAACAATTGGTCAACCATTCCAGCTATACCCAATTCTAGGTCCCCAACCACTAATTCAGCACGTACAGGTATAAGCTTACCGTAGGAGTCTTTGTAAAATTTATCAAATAAACCTTTCAGTTTCTCCACTTTTACTCTACAATCCTCAACTAACTCATCTTTTTTTAATATGGATTTAATCCTTTCTTCTGGGAAATCAAAAATCTTATTAAAAAGATAACTTTCCACAAACGCATGGAGAGCCGACCCTTTTTCACAAGCAAAATCTTTCTTAAGGTCCCATTCTGCTTTTATCTCATCAACAGTAATTCCTCTTTCTTTAGCTTTTCTATTTGCCCAATATTCCACATCAAATGGCTGCTTAAATTTCCCTATCAATGAAGTAGCGGAAGTTAACTTTTCTTTCCCAATATAGTATGTGTGTTCTTTTTCGTAGAATTTTATATTATTGAACACAGATAATTCTTTTATTATATGCATAACATCTATTTATATGTAGAAATATAACACTATTAAATGAAACGACAAGTTATTCTTAAAGAGAGTCAGTATAATACTATTAAAAGGCGTTTAATAGAAAGTTCCAAAAGGGGCAAGGCTGGCGTAGCGGAAAATCATTTCTTAATTAACCTACAAAACCGTTTAAAAGACATTAACTCTGAAGGTATTGCTCCTGTCATTATGAATGGTGGGAAACCTGTGGGGGGTGAGTTGGGTTGGGAGGATACTTTATCTTGGTATCAAGAAAACCCTTCTTGGGCAAAGTCACACAACAAACAACTAGATAGACTACTAGAATTACTCCCAAATAAACCTAACATCCGAAGTCTAGTAAAGGGTAATTCTAAATACCCTTTAAATGTTTTAGCTAGAGAATTGTTAACCAATAAAAAAGGTAGTGGAACTAATATAGCAAAATGGAACCCCGCTGATGTCTGGATAGAGTATGATGATTTTAATTTTGAAGACATTAGTTTTATGGATGATATAGAGTCTTTAAATACCTATTTGGATGAAGCTTTAATTGAGGGTAAATGGGTGTTGGGTCTGTCTTTGAAGAAGGGTCAGGGGTTCTATGAGTTTGTTAATACCTCTAATAGAGCTAGGAAACCTAAAAAGGGTAGTGATGAATACGATTCAGCAAAGACCTATTTGGATAAAAAGTATGAGGATAAGTACGGCGAGGATTTGGTCTCTGAAGTATTGGAGGATGGGTACGTTATTACTCGTGTGGACGTTGGTGGAGCAAATAAAAAGACAATACAGATATGGTATTTAATTTTAATTGTAAGGACTGAACAAAATGGTGACGCTTCTTATAGTATAGTGCCTTCTAGAGTGGACATTAGGAGTTTTACTACGGACCCAGGGGGTAAGATATATGTTGAAGCTGGTGGAGGAAAAGGTCATATGAGTGGAAAAGCAAGGATTGAGGTTATAATCCAAGAAGCCATGTCTAATAAGAATATAGATAATGTAAGAGAGGACATCAAATACCTTTATAACCTGGTTAACGAATTATCTACCGTAGACGTAAACAATGAAGGGGACATCGAAAAACTATTAGGTGACTACAACGACACTTTGGATGATTTAATAAAAATTAGTAATACGATTAAAAAACCATTTTTAAAAGGTATTTTTAATTCTGAAATAAAAAAATTAAGTCCTATAAGGGGTGGTGATATCTACATGGACCAACGGGTACCTTCTGTTAGAGCTAGAGGTCCATGGGGTCGTATCAGTTCTAGACTTCAAAGTATGTTGTTTTTAGATGATATGTTTGAAGTTACTGGTGAGGAGGTTAGAAAACATCAAAATTCTTTGTTGAAGACTGTGGTTCAATACGCTAGGGGTCAATCGGATTGGTCCGCTCCCCATATGGTTATAAAATAATTAACTCACTTTCTTTTATTAACATATCTTCAGTTATATTACCTTTAATATCACAAACATCTTTATTTTTAGGTAACCTTATAAGTTTAATCCTATCCTTTAATTTCCCACCATCTAATTTCCTATATAGCTCAACACTATCTTTCCAAGCGTCAGAATCTAAACATATGTATATATCCTTAGTACTTTTATCGTATAGTTTAGACCACAGGTTATCTGTTATATTTTTACCCAATAAAGGGATAGCGTTATCTAAAAAAAACATATCAAAAACACCCTCAACCAAATAAATGTCTTTACCCCACTCTATAAGGTGTTCATTAAATATTATTTTTTCTTTTGCTGCTTTAGGGTTTTTATATTTAAGTTTGTGATTAACAAAACTCCTAGCGACAAAATAATTAACATTACCTTCATCGTCATAAGATGGTACTATTATTCTATGACTATGTTTACCTTTTCTGGTGAACCCTATACTAAACTTGTCGATGATTTTTTTGGTGATGGCTCTTTTTCTTAAGTAACTTATAGCCTCTTTGTATGGTATACTGTGTTTTGAACAATCTTCAAAAGATTCGTATTCTGTAGGTAGGGTTACTGGTTTTTCAAACTGACTCTCTGTTTCATATTCGTCCGTAACTAGTAAGTCATACTGATTTAGGTGTCTTCTAGCACCAAATTTCCTAACTAATTTACGAATCCTTCCTTTAGTACCATCTGTCTCACCACATGACCAACAATGGTACACACCTTTACTGGTATTTACCTCTAAATTACCTTTAAAATCCCTATCTAATCCTTTGTCTTGAGAACAAACGGGACAACTAAATCCGTATTGATAATTACGGGATACCTTATCTGGTTCCCCCAACATATCAACTAATATTTCGTATATAAGTGAATCGTCTGACATATAGAAAATGTAACTATAGTTAGTTAGACTGTCAAACTACCAAAGTTTATTTTTTAACATGAAACCTCTAACACAAGTATATGCGTCGGTCATATCAAAATTTTCCTTTTTTAATGTGTTGTTTCTAGTGTATTGCCATACAATGTGAGGTTCTTTCTCTGCGACTTTTTCCCATACTATCATTTTCTTATCGCAACCTTTAGGGTATCCCCCAAATAATACTTTTTTACCATTTTTATTTTCTTTAAACAAAGAAGAGAAAGCACATTTTCTGGATTCGTAGGTTGAGATGAATTCTGGTACTATCCCTAAAACATCATAAACCACTTTACAAATCATAGAGTTATACCTTAAAAGTGTCCCCACAGTGTAAACATTATTAGATGTCAAAAGTGGTTCTTCTATTATAACTTTATATATTCCAAAATCTTTAACCTGTTCTAATTTTTCTTTAAAAGCGTCAGCTTTTTTGAGTAGGTGTTCTATTTTATTTTCTGGTTGTGGTTTAATTACTGGAGAAAAATGGCTCAATTCCAGTAGTCTTTGTTCGAAATTATCGAACAAGGCCCAACCTATGGTTTTAGTTGATATATCTAAACCCAGTACTTTTAGTGATGAATCTTTTTTAGTCATTAAAATCTAAACTTCAAATTAAAGTATGCCGGTTCATTCTTAAACTTTTGAATTGGTCTATCTGGTTTTGCTATGGCTATTAACTCACCATCGGTATCATATAGACCTATCTCAGTAACAAATGCCGGCTTATTAACACTGCTTAAATCATAACTCCCATCTGGATTTATAGTTATGGCCCCACTTAAGTCAGCTGCACTTGGGTTGTGAGTATTGAAGAATTCGTTCGCTTCAGCTCTACACTCAACATCTAAAACCCATTGCTTTTCAAAACTAAAATATGAACATTCTGCTACAGAAGTAAAGTAAATCTGTGTAAAACCACTAGAATAACCAGTATAACTGACGTTACCATAAAGGTTTGTAGCAGCTGAATATTGGAAGTTACTGTTCAATGTAGGGTGTGTTATAACACAAAACCCTTTATCCAAATAACATATACCCACTGGTTCATCTTGTGGTTGTATAGTATTACCAATAGGGTTAGCTGATGCTTTTTTATCACCAGAATTTAGACTAGAGAAATTTTGTAATTGACCACCATCCGCATACCCTATAGGTTGTGAAGCTGTCGTCCAACTATCTGACCATGAACTAACATTAGGGTCGGTAGGAGCCTTTATGGTATCTGAAAATAGGAAAGCTATGTTAGTGGATGGTGAACCTACTGTTGCTGTACCCCCTGCTGATGTGTGACCAAAAACTTCCGCGTATACACTAGGGTCAGAAGAAACATTTACACCATCAAAGTAACTAGTGTAACAATCTACACTACTAGTCACCCCATCTGTCGGTATAGTTAATTTTATTGTTCTACCATCTATTAGTTCACCATATTGATTTTTTGGTATTTCTACCACGATTGCTTCATCAACATTAAATCCGGACAAAGCTGTATTTCCCCATTCAGTTGACCAGTTTGTTTGTTGGAAATTGGCTAGTGGTAAATTAAAAGAGGAGTATAGGTGTGAAAATGGTCTGAAGTTACTAGCACTACGTTGTATCTTAGTAAATCTTAGGTTACTTCCATTAATAATATTGTACCCATCCAAATTAGGATTGGGTGTAGAATAAGGGGTTATCTCACTGTAAACCTGTTTATCAAATATTGTTTTGTAATTCATTTTTTTTAATTTTTAATAATTTTAATTAGTACCCTCCACCCATATTCATACCTCCTGAACCACTACCACCACCAACTGGTCTTACAATACCACCACCAGTAGGTGACGGTGTTGTTGGTTGTATAGTAGGTCTTATGTTAGCAGTAGGGGTAACAGCTACTACGACTATCTCTCCATTATTTGAAACACCTAACGTGTCTCTAGATGGGTAGAAAAACCTATAGTAATATCTTGGGTCATTTAAAGCCTTATTACTATTAATATACGAAATTGCGTTAGAACTTGAAGCCCAAGTCTTACCTTTTAAATCTGTCCTACCTATTACGGAATCCACAGAAATGTATTTAGCTGGTTCATATGTGGATATTGTTTCCCCAGCTGTTTTATCGTATACCGCAGTTCTATGTGCCAATTTTTCCGTATCCGGAATTGGACTTACACCAAAATAAGGTATCTTGGATATCTGAGACCCGTGGTTATCTGGGAATTCTGTTATAAGTGTTCTAATTACGTCTTGTATCATGATAATGTTACTTTTCTAAAGATGCTACCACCAGCATCATTTTTGTTATTTAATGGACTTACCGAATAATCAGTACCCGCTAAATCTTTATAGTTTTCACCATAGAATTTAACGTCGGTATTACCGAACAATCTCCATCTTGCTGCTTTGGTATTTGTGGAATAATCCCAAGCAACACTTTCTTTCATAGCATTTTTATCAAAAATGAAAGTCACACTTATTTTTGCTGGTGCGACATCTGGGAAGTCTGTGGAGTATGCCAATAAATTCATTTTAAAGTTTATGTTGTAGTTGTTAACACCACCACTTAATGATATGGAATTACTAACATCCGAATCACTATTTAAAGCGGTAAAGAAAGAGTCCATATAATCGTAATGTCTAGTTAACATAGTATAAGGTTCCGTAGAACTATCTACGAAGTTTGGTATTAGAGTCTTATCGTACCCTGATGTTGGTGTACCTACTCTATATTCTGCCGTTCCCGCAGCAAAGGACAAGAATGTTTCTAAAGCTGAGGAGGATTGTGTTAATGTGGTACCTTCAAAATTTGATTGTGGTGTAGCTTTAAATGTATTCTTTTTAACACTAACATTTAATTGTTTAACTGGGTTTAAAGGGTAGTAATAACCAAATTTATTATCAGTAGCAATTCTTGCTGCTGGTACAATATTATTAAATTCACCTAAAGTCCCAGCGTTATTATCGTTTTCCACATACACACCTTGGTAGAATCCACCTTTTTGGTTTGAAAACCCGTACTTGGTGTACGTCGTATCTTGTGGGTTTAACCCATCACCTACAACGTAACCATATTCCTGTAATCCAAAAGCGATAGCAAAAGGACCTGCTCCTGCAAAGGCTCTACCATTTGTATCGTAAGAAGATGAAGTTGTTAAAGAGTATGGTGAACGAATTGTGGTTTTAGTTTGTACACCAATTGTTGCTCCTTTATAAAAATCAGCTCTACCTTGTGAACCATTTTGTTCTATTAGTGCCGCTCCTGTTAATTTTTTAAATATATTTAAATCGTATGGTGTCTCTGGTACTAGTTTTACATTGGTACTTTCGTACTGCCCCCCTCTCTGTAAAACAATACCATCGTAAATGTCTAAGTAGAAATCCCTACCCAGGTCAGCTAATTTATAATATAAACTAGCCATATCTCTACCTATACTAAAACCTTCACTATCAGTGGTTTTTGTAAACCAGTTTTCGTAAGTCTTAGCTGAGAAACCACTCCAAGTTTGGTACTTTGCTTGTGCGTGGGAGAATGCTTTATACAAGACCATTAAGTCATGCATATAGATTTCTACATTAGCAGCTTTACTGTATGTCTTAGTTCCTTGATTATCTAGGAACATAAAAGCCATATTACTTTGTTTTTGGGCTTTATTTAAAGCTGAGCCCATCCCTGTAATATATTCTAGTTTATATTTTATCTCAAAACCATTATTAACACCAAATATACAATCATTATGTGCTCCTGTAACATCTGGAACATACCCTGAAGGTAATGGATTAGTGCTGTTTTTATAATCAGTATCTGAATCACCTAATGTAAACTTTGTTATTTTGTCACCTAGACCTCCTTGCAATAAGAATTCCCTACCATACTCTGTAGTGTGTAAGTCTAAATAAACTGTCGTTGCGCTTGTAATAAAACCCATATTCGTTTTCTTATTTATATAATTATTTTGTTAGCCAATTATATTTCATTAAATTGGCATTAACTTCCTTTTATACTTAACTTCCACCCATATTCGTTGTCCCCACTTACCCTTATTCTAGTTTTTTTGGTGAAAAGTTGTTGATTATTGTAGTTAACAACACAGTATAAGCAATATTCCTGTACTTCTTTTTGCCAATAATGTTCATTATCTATCTTTTTTCTTAAGTCATTTAAATAAAATCTATTATTTAATGTTTTTGTTCCGTTCGCTATAATCCATTCTATATCATAATCCCTACACGGTACTGTTATTTCTTGTTGTAATTTTCTATCATAAATTAATGATTCTCTCATAAACCAATAATAAGATAAAGAGTCCTTAACATTATTTCTAGGAATTATAGCGTTTAGTTCTATATCGTAATCCAACCTTTCTACCCTATCGGTACTTGACAGATATGCTACTGCTTGCATTACCACTACCACATCTAAACTCATACAGTCTTCGTATCCTAACACCCATCCTGGTGCTTGTAAAGGGTCTATGAGTGGTGATGTCGCGAAAGGTTGTACCGGTACTCTTAGTGGTCCGGCCATTGGTGTGGATAATCTTAAAGCTGTACTATATGTACTACCGTCACATAACCTAATTATCTCTGGGTCTGGGTCACATGGTGGGTCCGGACATGGTGAAGTAGTTTGGGTGGTGGTTATGGTTACTATTGGTGCACAAGTACTTCCCCTAAATACAGCGGGTAAACAATAACATATGGTACACGCTGTTGATTTGAACATACTTGTCCTCCCGGTACTAGTAGAAGCCATCGCTAAGTTAAATAAATTAGAATTAGCTGCACCAGTGAATGTATCTACTATAAATGGTGTGTTACCAGTTATCCATTGGTGTCCGGTAAACGGTGGTGTGGAACTACTGTCAAAACCTAGTGTATAATTTGACCCAGTCATAGCTGAAACTACTGGAGTACAATTGACCCCATTGGTAGAAAAAGATTTTGTTAAATCAGCTATAAACCCTAAATTCCTAAGTCCCTTTAAATTTCCTGGACCTTCTAAATCAGTGTTATAATATGGGTTACTAATAGTTAAAGCGTCATAGTCCACACATAAATTTGGTGCGTCTGTGTTGGGTGCTGATACTGTCCCCCCAATGCCACCATTTCCTGCTTCTAATGCACCAAATAAGTGTAGGTTGAAACTGGAGTATTGATTTACCCCCGTCCCTCCGGTACAAGATATAGGAAATATAAGACCCATAAAATTACCGTTTTTAATCCCACCATATGATTTAGTGTTTTTGTAGAAGTCTAAAGCTCCTTCACCTTCATTATAACTAGATATGTCACCTGGAAGCCAAGTTGTTCCTCTTGAGGTCCAATTACTTGATGAATCCCCCGCAAAATATCTCCAATCTTGATAGTAATCACCACCATATCCTGCTTGTGTGGTTAACCCATCCCAGTCACTAGCTACCCCTGTAGGTACAGATGCTGGTATAAGAGGTTGGGGGGAGGTATAACTCTCTGAACTACCCATAAAGAATATACAAAACACATCACTATCTGGGTTATACGATTCTAGTATTCCCGTACCGTCACCTGGGGACCAGTTAGCTCCATCTGGCCAAAAATCACTAGCTATAGCATCATCTCTACCAGGTGGTGGACTATTTTTGACTCCAGCTAATAACCCAAATGCTGGGAAAGCTGACCATCTCAAGTATCTCCCATGCCCACCATAAGTGGAAGGTATTGTATTTGGTTCGTCGGCTGTATCCATAACAAAGTGATACATTTTACCTTTATATGATGAGTCTGTTGATTGTACTAACCCAAACCATTGAGTAACAGCTGAATAAAAGTTTGCTTGTGCAGCTAACATTGGTGGTGGTGTTTTCGGTAATGCTAGTTCTCCTGGTAAAGGTGTGGAAAGTTGGATTGATTGGTCATAAAAAACATACACATTAGTCTCACTACTCATACCAGTCAGTGAAGTCATACCAGTATAAAACGTACAATGGTCTGTTGTAAAATATCTTTGTCCCCTAACATCTGGCATACCAAAGAAACAAGGCATTGTGTTAGATGGGGTGGTTTGACCACTATTAGCTGTATTTGCTCCTTGAGCCCAAGGAGATACTAATGGTATACAAGCTCCAGTACCACCTTCTGAGAGTGTCTCTAAAGTTTCGTAGTTAAAGTCGTTGTCCGACATATAAAAATGACCGTCACCATTAGCTTGACCGGAAGGGTTTGAAAGCGAACCACCAAGTAGGTCTGATAACCCCTTACCGTTCAATTCTACAATCTTTTGTTTACCCCTGTCGGTTAAAAAAAGTTCTAACTGATATTCTCCATTAAATTCAAGAAACCCCATATTTTAAAAGTCAACTTTGATAACATATTGCTGTGAACCGATTCTTGTTTGTGGACTTTTAAGTTTTCCTATAGCTAATAAATCTTTGTTATTATCAAATAACCCTACTTCCGTAACTCTAACTTTACTTGTTGAGTTCCAAGTTGGATTTAGTGATGTAACAAATTGACTGGAATTTAATGTAACATGATATCTCATTTCATATATCGTAGCCATTATATCAGAATTTAAGTTGCCGAAGAAAAAGTAATTGTCACCAAACTGTAGTAGATTTGGTTCTTGGCTATTGTTTAATGGAATGTTTATATAATCATGTAAATTATAATATGTAGCTGCACTAGTATTCCATTCCCCTAGTATGTAGCTACCTGTACCTGTAACTAAATTTTTAGCTTCAATAGGAAGACCTACTGTGTGTGTCCCACCTATTTGGTTTGTAACATCAACTTCAAACCATTGTCCTGGAGATGGTCTATCCCCTAAGGCTGTTATCTGGTATAACACTTTTAAAGTATGAGCTTGCCACCCTGTACCCGACATAGATGTGGTACAAGCGGTCATAGTGATTGGTCTTAGGTACGGAAATTCAGCACCAAACGACACCGAAATATCTCTATTACCCATAGTGGTATCTAAACCTCTCATAATGTTATAGTAATTACAATGTAACCCAGTAGTCATACCGGATAAATTTTGTAATTGGTATGTAAGGTAAAGTTGTTTTTGTGATGCTATCATTGGTGGGTCAGTTATCACACCACCTAAGGTACCACCAACACAACTAATACCTGGTTCTATAAGTTCTACTTTTGGCATTGGTAATGTCCAATTCCTCCTAGACTTCATATCTAGGGATGCACATATTTCTTCATCATCAAAAGTTATTATTTTAAGGTCTGGCCAAACTTTACCTACCCTATTAGGTTTTGAACTCTGCCCTGTTAAATCCCTTACCGGGTTGTTATCCCATAAATGGTAATATCTCAACCCTGGGTCATTCATATCCGGATTAGGGTTAGATTGCATGTATTGCACACCTACCTCATTAAACACATTAAATCCTGGTGGGTCTACCCAAAAACATTGACCTATTTCACACTGGTCACCTAAACCAGTACTAGGGTCATATGGTACAGAAGCATTTACAGCTGCACTAGCAGTTATTTTCTTGTGCCACATTAACCAAGGTATACAAATTTTAAAATTCTTAGCCTCACCATACCCATTTAACTGAGTCCCAGCTACTTCCATAGCAAGTTTTTCACCATAGAAATTAGATATAGTTTGGTTGGTGTAGTGTAGTATCGCTATACATTTTTGGTCCTCCGGTAATACCGCTCTAACTTTACTAAAAGAATCTCTAACGAATGTTCCAGAAATAATAGATGGGTAATAATCGTCTGGTTGTTGTGTTGTATCAAATTGTCCCGAATTACTGTTATACCCTAGGTATTCCTTGGTACCACAGTAACCACTTGAACCATAGGTATCTACACTACCATATGTACTTGTATCTACACCAGCTAACGTTTCAGTCCAGTTTATATTCATATTCCACATTGGAACATCAGCAACAGAAATATCACAATTATTCTCAAATGATAATGAACCTGGTGACCAATACGGTACTGGTGTTGTAGCACCGTAATAATTATTCATTGGTCCTGAAGGCATTATTAACGCGTTAACACAGTGTGTTGATGTTGTAGATGCTGAGTAGGGATGTACACCACTTCCTCCAGCAGCTGCTGCCCAATTTGGTAGGTAGTCACCAACTGGAAGATACACTTCGGTACCAGTTAAATTACCACCACTAGAAAACTCAGTAGCTGTATTAGCTGATGTCGCTCCCGACATAAATTGATACCACAGGTAAGGGTTGGCTTGGGTTATATCGAAGGGTAACATACTATCCCAACATCCTGTATTTGCTGAAAATAACCCGTCATATTGTATTAGTATAAAATCACCCGGTTGTGGGTAATATGTGTTGGATGTACCGCAATTGGTCACACCACTTAATAAAGTAATGTATGTCCCACCTGTCATAGCAGATACAGGGAAACACCAATTAGACGATTGGACATAAGTAGAATTGGTGAACGCACTGTATTCACTACCTTCTGTTTCTGTAGCAGAACTAAAAAAACCTCTAGTTTTTGCTCTATTATATACCGTTGTTTCTGTATGTGCTGGCGTAAGTAAACCATATGTCGACCCACTTTGTTGTGCCGTAATAGGTATAGGATATTTTACGTTTGCTTTATTTCTTTCATTCGCAGAATTAGAAATATTCTGTGCGTTATATTCTGGTCTTAGTATATTAATCCCCGAGGATTCAGGTAAACTATTGGTGTAACAGTCATAACACATCTCACTATCCCCTAATTGGAATAACGAAAAGTTAAGCTGTCCTTGTGATAATTTTTTCCTACCTGCGTCGGTTAACCGAACGGCTAACAAGCCTGAAGTGCTTTTTATTAGGTAACTCATTCTTAATCTATTTTATGATAAATATTATTCATATCTGTTATTTTAGTATCCACCTGAACTAATTCCACCCATTCTACCAAATCCTATCCCTGATGGGGTAATATTTCTATCGGTTTTTGCATTATAAAATGTACTTGCATCCATCCTAAAGGAAATGGTGGCACTAGCATTACTGGTAACTATTGTTTTATTATTTATTAGTGGGTAGTACGCGTTTTGACATACCTTATAAGTGTAACTTCCTGGACCTGGGACTATAGCAGGTAAACTTATAGGTTTAGAGTATTCAACCCCTTTAGGTATTTTTTGTGTTTGTGTGCTTACCGTTTGTCCACTTGAGTTGTATACGTATAACACATACTCACTATCTATTCTTTTATAATTTTCTACCCTTATATCTATTTTTGGTTCTTTTTCAGTCGCTAAACCTTCTAAAGTAAAATAAGTCATATAAAAAAGACTAAAGGTATCTCCAGAAGTAAGTCCCCCCGGATAATTAACACCATTTAATTGTATGGTTGTATTATTAACTAAACTATAATCTCCAGTGTCGGACAAAATAGAACCATTAAACACAACACCAACACTACCATAAGAATCGTAATCTAAATTTACAAAGTAATAGTGACCATTATGGAATATAGTGTCTGTGGTTGCACTAGTTACATTATTAGGTACGGTTAAATTCTGTATATGGTAACTTCTACTACTACTAAAGGGAGCGTAAGTCATATTAACAGTGTCCCCACTTTCTACCGTATATGGAGCAAAAGTTACTGTGTTTTGTGTGGTAGTATAATCACCATTATTAAATGAAGTATCATATGTTGTTGTAGGTGTTAATGTCATCCCATTTACCGCTACTTGTGTTGAACCTATATTCCTATAGTCCAGTACAACCGTATAGGCTGACCCGTAAACTAAACAATTACCGTCGTTAGTGAATCCAAATGAATTTTCATTCGATGTACCTGCTGACCCACAATATTGTATGTCAAATTTTTGTTGGTATAATTTACAATCATTATTTTCAGGATAAGAAAACCCTACATCCTCAATTACTGGTTTTCCTGGATTTCTAACTACAGCAAAATAATAATCCGTTTCTTCATTATAAAACCCATATTGGGTGTGTTGGTTTGGGTTGGTATCTAGGGTGTCTAACCAAGTATTACTTTCCCCACTCATTGAGGTGATGGTACAAGGTTTATTACAAATTTTTTCTAATTTATCCCTATATAGGTAACTAGGTTTAATCATGTATTCCCAAAAATCAAATGAGTCTAGTTGACCCAATAAAAGATTGTCTGACGCTTTTACAACATAACCAGTAGAACCGGTCATCACGACAAAATTATCAAAAATCTTTGTCATATATGAATGTTGTAAAAACTTATTCTCTTCTGGTAGGTAAGCAAAAATATCTATTTTAGGTATACCATTCCTATTAACTAACTCGTCATTATTATTAGTCCACTCACAATAAAGTGTAAATGCACTAACCTTTGAAACGTTATATATGTATTGGTCACTACGTGGTATTATACTTTCCATTTTAACTATTACTTATTTTTGTCCCACCGGTTATCATAAACCCTACATTATCTTTTATTTGTTGTATATCAATAAGTACGTTCGGCCTTACCCACGGTATGTTAGTAAAACCAGGTAACCCACCACCATATTGTTTGTAGTAATCATTTTCCACAAATGTGGTAAATGAAACATTTGTTGTAGCTGAATTTACCGTAGACGTATCTATTATTTGGTTTGTCCTACTTAAACCCTCCAAATCTTTTTCGGTTATGAACGTATTTTTAGTATAGGAAGAATTATCTACAATCATATTACTTTGTGACCCAGACAAATAGAAATCGTACCACGTGTTATCTGGTCCCATATTCATACCCCAAATACCAACTCTTTGGTTTCCTAAGAATTTTAGTAATTCTGTCCCTTTGGCGTAACTTGGAGCGTTATTAGATGTACCTGTCCAACTAGTAGGGTTTAATAAATTGAATTGGATATCGTATGCTGTTTGGTAACTAGGGTCACCACTTAATAAACCACAAGTAGCCCCACTTTGTATGTTATTAGTATCACCTAATGTATCTGTCATTCTTATTTTAAACTTCTCCCCATATTGACCATATCTTTCAGCCCTAAGTCTAATACATCCATGGTCACGTAATGAATAGTACCTATTAACGTTACCGGTTACCGCGGTAACACCACCATTTATTGGTGTATTTTCATATTTTTGACTTAGTAATACGTCGTTGAATAGTTGGTTATTGTCACTAAAGCTAGTAACAGAACCATACTCGTGTCTGTCCCTTACATTATAGTAAACAACAGCACCTCCTGGAAATACTTGTTCGGTAGAACTTAATGTTGTATCAGCTGATAAACTATTTAAACCAAAAGTTAAATCATATGTTACCCCTTTTACCCCATAGTACCCAGCATCGTCAGTAAATTGAGCTAAAACTATACCCATAGGGTTTAGGGGTGTTCTTGCGAATGGTATGTCGGATATTGTAGTTTCAAATACGTAATTATTGTACCCACAAGGTGTCACTAACATACTACTATTTGAATATCCGGCTGTTGCTCCCTCAGTACCTTTTTTCATAATTCCTGAATTTGCTGTAGCTCCTTTATATTGTAGATAATCTTTTGCTCTAGTACACCCACTAGTCCAGGTATCACCCATAGTAACACCTGAGATGGTAAAGTAGTTTTCGTTATCAATAGTAGCTGGCATCCAATCTTGTGTGGTGTATTGGTATTGCGATGTTGGGTTCCCTGCTGTTCTTTGGTTTTGTCTAGGGTCTAGAGTGAACCAAGCACAGTCTGATGGTTGAGTCTCGTCGACCACATATATTTTATTATTAAAAGTATTAAGAAAGAAACAACCTTTATCTTCTATAGATAATGTGACACCAGATAACGAATATAGTGGTGTGTTAGGTACTATAGCTGTATTTGGTATTCCCCCTTCTAAAACCGATACGTGATGTGCTCCTCTGTACCAATTCTTACTCCTATCCGTCGTCCTTAAACTAGTATCACCAGTATAGAACCACATTTGTGGGTTTGACGTATCTAATATAGCACCGTTATTTTGTAAACCAGTTAAGTGTTTTTTTCCTCGTATCTCTATTATCCCTGGTCTATAGTGTGTTACTGGAAACCAGTTTTTAAGGTTAGCTTCCAAACCAAAACTTATACCTACAGGGTTAGTCCCCGCACTATAACTGGAATCATAAAATGTTGTTTCACCTGTAACCCCACAATATAATGTATTATCCACATAAAAAGTAGGGTTATTATCGTCCACACCCACCACGGAATAAATAGCGTTATCTATATTATTAAAAGTGTGTATTTCTTCCCCAGCTATACCGTCAAAAATCTCATCCAAGTCACCATCTTTATACAAAAGATATTTGTAGATACCCGAACTTTCTGGTTTAGTAAAAGAATTAACAGTAATATTGCACTTTGTGTTTGCTGTTAATAAACAGTCTTGTGATGATAGTGTTGCACCTATACTTAAATCTGTGGTTCCTGAAATAACAACAATCACACTACCGGATAGTGAATTATTATCCACACACAGACCAGTATAACTCCCAGCGGTTAAATTACCTAAACTGTTACCTGTATAAGTGGTCCCTGCTGCGTTATTAGCCCAAGTTATTGTGTATGGTGGGGTACCCCCAGATACCACTATACCAGTTATACTACCATTGGACTTATCGTTTGGTGTATTATTGTAACTATAATTGGTAAAGAAGGGGTTACCGTATGTTTGGTACCAAAACCTTCCCCCGAATGAAGATGGGTTTGGACTATTTTCTATTGACCTCGACATTTCTCTATCTTAATTTTTTTCTATCCCCTATTATAGGCGTGTTATTGGGTGTATTTAAATTATACGATGTACTACTAATTTTAGCTCTTTTGCCATCTATAATAATACCTTCCGAACTTAAGTATACCCTCTTATCACAATCTTGTGAAGGTTGGGCTACGGTAACTGTTTTATTAAAATCACCTTTTAATCTTTGTTGTACATTAACTGTATAATCATCTCTTTCTGTGAAGTCATTTTCCGATGGATTTATAACAATAAAGTGGTCAAACATGGATTGTTTAAACATTTTACTTCTAAATGTGGTCTTTATAACATAAGAATTATCTACACTAGGGAACACACTCCTTTCTGTTGTTTGTGCCCTATTTTGGTACGGTAAATTCCATCTTAGTTTTAACCCTTCCCACTCTATGGACTTATCAGTGTTTATATAGTAATCAGTTATTTTTGGTGTGTTCTTTTTATATTCATTAGATAAGGTATATGACCATAAATTTGTAGCTCTACCTGGTTGTTTTTCTAATACCATAGGACCATTATACCCCTTACTTGGTATATCTAAGAAAGTCTGATTATTGAAGTTTCTAGGTGTTATAGAAATAAACCCATTAGGGTTAACATAATCTGATTTTACTTCAGAAGTGTTTATGTACAATTTACCCACTGTAGCTAGGTCTTTTTGTTCACCACTAGGTAGGTTGATGATGTTAGGTTTATTTTTTTCGTCTTTTTTCCATGTAAATTCTTTATTGATTGTAGGTAAATCGTAAGGTCTTCTAGTAATCCTAACCCACGGAGAAGAACTATCTTCGGCGTTTGTTGGTTCTTTTCTACCTAAATTAACTTTAAATGCACATGTTTTTGTTGACCCAGTATCTTTTGGATTAGATGACCAATACGCTTCATATTTTAATCTTATTACGTCAGTATCACCACTTAATAAAATAGGTCCAGTATCTAAATTAACATCAAAAGATTTATGTAGTATTTCAGATGTAGAACCAGAACAACTCATAGTGTTAATATCCTTATCGGTTTCTATTAAATCATAAGTTAAGTAGTCATCCGCCCTTGAACGTACCAACTCACTTGTAGTTAGAGTGTATTCTGTTAACGTAGTTTCGGACTGTCCACTTTGATTGGTTAAATAAATTCTAAAATAGAAATCATTAATACCACCCGTGTTATACCCAGTAGCTGGATTACTTCTCCAGTATGGTTTGATGTTGGTATATTTGTCAGCTATAGTACCCTCAAGATTATTAACTAATGTTTTAGGGTCTATCTCAATTGTTGGTGATTGTAGAACTCTCCCACCTTTTAATATTATTGCTGAATTTATTAGTTCTTTGTATTCGTAATTGTTCGATGGGTACGAATAGTCTAATTCTTCTTTTTTATAGAATCTATTAACATAGTCACACCAAGAATTATCTTCATATATTACATCTAAAACCGCTTTAAATTGTATTCTATATTTCCCATCCCTAGTAGGTGCGTACACAATACCACCTTCTTGTGTGTTTATTTCTGTCGGTCCACCATTACAACCCAAAGACTCTGGTAATATAGCAGCTCTAATTTTACTATCGTCTATCCCTATTAAATGTGAATCTAATGGTGATTTATTACTTAAAGGTATTAATGTGGTCCCTGTAAATGCACTATAATTAAAATACAAATCAAACATTTGTGTGGTTTCAGTCCCAGATAAACTATAATCCGTATAACCAGTATAGGATTGGGTAAACCCAGATTTATCCGCTGTAAATTGTGGCCAACTAGACCAAGTGGTCCCAACAATTTCTGTTGCTGGGTCATTAATTGGTACATAGTAAGCGTGTCCCTGTTCTTCTAGAGAATAAAAAGAATCTGGTCTAATTGTAATACCACTAAAACTACCATCAGGTGCTGTATGGATAGTACTATTACTAAACCATGGGTTACCCACACTTCTTTGTGCCCATTGTAAAACTGACTCCCACTTAATTGGGTATTCTTTAGATTGCATGAATAGGTTATACGACTCTATTCCAGCTATTTGTTGTTCTTTTAATGATTTTTCAAAATCCTCTCTTTGGTTAACACTTGGGAAGTTTATAAATTGAGCGTTGTCTTCGTTTTGTATTTCTTTCCTCCAACCTACTTGGTATTCCGTATTGTCATTATGGGTAAACGTTTGGAATTCTGCCCCACCAAAATGAGTTCTAATGTCAGGGTTATTATATTTTAAATCTTTTAAACCGCTATTAAGACTCTTACTATTCATTATAATATAAGGTTCTGACCTAAAAATCTCATAAGCGTTATCAGGGTATAAAGGCATTTTATCCTCTAAAAAAGCACCATAGTCAAATTCAAATGTCCCACCTTCACTTAGAGCTACACCTAAAGGTTCTGAAGGTTCAAAAACTTGTGGAAGATAAGACTGTAAAGTTCTGGATATTGCAGGTTCACCACCTCCTTGTGGACATGGTTTAGTTGGTACTAACCCATCTAACTCTCCTTGTGTCGTAACCATGGCATCGAAGTTATCGTGAACAACAAAAACCAAATTACCATAATTGGTTTGTACCGTATCCCTTCTACAATAACTCTGGAACTGTGTGGACCAGCATTCAGAATAACCAAGACCCACAAGTGGGTTTAAATCATACCCAGCTCCGTTTTGACCGAGTGGGTTATTAATGTTAGGTGGTTCAGATACCGAACTATTACCGTCCCATAGAACACCACTAGTGTATGGACCACCTACAGCTAACCCCTGATACATATGTGAAATCGAGGCACCTTCCGATGAAGTTAGGTTACCGTCATTACAATGGAATATTTCATAAGCCGCACCTTGCATATAACCACCCATACCATGCCACCCACTATACCAATGAGATGTAGTCATGTGGTCTCCAGCCATTCCAATTTGGGATGGTGGTGAGGATATATCATTAGACAGACCAAATAACCCGTAAAGACCCTCCATCATTGGTGCTGTCTGGTATAGGTCAGTAGATGAATCACAAACACCTAATCTTATAGGTATTTTATTACCTAACACCACATTAGTCGCTCCTCCACTAGCGTGGGTTTGCCAGAATGACGCTGTAAGAAAATTCCTTACACTCATCTCTTTAATTGCTGAATCATCCACTAACATCCATAGTTGATTACTTATGTGTGTAGGGTGGGTAAACATTAAATTATTACTAAATAAATCTGCAGCTGTTTGTCCATATGCTGTAGCAGGTGATTGTGACCCTAGTAACCATAATTCTATAATTGTGTTTTCATCAGTTTTTAGTTTTCCAGCAATTTCTGCTACTATTCCTGGTGGTCCAAAGGCTGCTGTTTCGTATGAATACGAACTAGTTTTAAACTGCAACATATTAGTTAAACAACATAACGTAATTTTTGCACAAGCAGCTTCACCAACATTATACCCATGTATAGGGTACCTTTGGTCTTGTACCGATAAAGAAGTATTAGATGCTAGGGGTCCGAACCAAGGCATGTTAATAATTTCATCAGGAACTAATGATGGGTCAACCCTAGTAAACGCAACATCCACTAATCCGGTATTATCTGGGGTCGCTGCCCCTATTGTTGCGTCACATTCACAACTTCCTCCACCTCCATTTGTTGTGGTTTGTGTTACCGTATCAAAATCACAAGGATTAAATAGGGCTCTAGGAGCCACTTGTGAGATTATACCACTATGTCCTTTGTTAGGACCGGTTGGGGGTACGGGACCATCTTCACTTTCATAACCTCCTGCCCTTTGTTCTGTACACACAGCAATATCAAATTTGGTACATAATGTCATACAATTAGAGGCAAACTCTGCTGCGGCAACACTATCACAAAATCCTTGTCCGTCTGTTTGGTGTATTTCAAAACCATTTGGGTAGGCCAGACATGGAGCAGGACAAGCAGGACCTGGGGATGAAGCAATTGCGAAGGTTCCTGGTGAACTAGAGTATGGTGTTATGTTCCCCCATAAGGTAAATGGATGTCCTGCTCCTCCATGGGTACATGTATTAATAAATGAAATACTAGTATCTCCAGTCCAACAAGACACACAGTCACCAGGAGAAAAAGGGGTATGAGCTAGATTGTAATCACCTATACCAGTGGATACTTGATATTCCCATTGGGTTTGAGCTGGTAAACATTCACAAGGGTCCATTAGTTGAGCACAAGGATAATACTCCTGATAACAAGCTTTACCACCTAAATTAAATATACCATCCTTAAATATTTCTGGACTTGTTGTTGCTGATGTTGTACCGGTAACTGGTGGGTTTTCTGGTATAAATGTAGCGTCATTACAATCAGCACCTTTCCAAAGATTATTACCCCCATCAAAAGGTAATTGGTAATTAGTGGTACTACCTGAACATGGCATGTGTAACCAGTGGTTAGCTAACAATTGGGTTATTTCACTTGGATTATAGAGTATGTAGTTAACATTTGTCTGTAGTTGGTAACACCCATACCCCTCTACAGTAACTAAGGTATTAACCCCTTGTTGTTGTATATCTTGCCAATAACCCAAGTTCCACATAGCAATAAGATTTGCTGGTGTTTGTGTCACACTGAGTCCTATATTCCCCAATGGAGAAAAGTACCCACCTTGGACTGTATCACATGGGCACACCGTATTACCAGTAAGAATGTCTTCCATCCCACCACAACCAGCATGGAAAGTCTCACAACAAACACCACTGTACACTATCGAGGTTGCTGTCATTGCTCCTGAAAAAGATACAGTGTTTTGGTCGTATGAAAGGGTCATTCCACTAACAAATAAAGTGGTGTCATGTCCCCACATACTACCGTATTGGTTTGTTAGTAGATTTGGTCTATGTGTACCGTCAGTACAACTCCAAGTGGTAGCACTTTGTATAAAGGTATTTCCGGTAATTCCTGACCAACTGGTGGTCGCTGAATAAGCACTGGTACCACCAGTACAACCAGCAAACCCCCAATCCACACAATAATGAACCGTACCTTGTGTCATTCCTGTTCCTGGACAATTCCAACATGTCGAGAGTCCTCCCCCGTCTATTATTGACGGTGGTGGGAATAATGAACTTGGACCACTTATTAAATCATGACCACTCACAAAGTTATATGTTGGTGTATTACCAGTTGTTAGTGTGAAATGGTATACCGCCGTATACGCTGAAGTCATACCTGTTGTAGACCAATCAGTTTCAAAAAGTGACTGGTAACTATTGTAAGTGTGAGGGTCAGAACCATTATTAAAATTCCACAAATCTTCACCTGCTTCACTACAAGGACCTTGTATTAAAATAGCGTCTGGATTATTCAAATAAATGTCCGGTGTACCATCTCCATTAATATCTATAGTATTATCGGTTGTATTATCCACAACGTAATAGGTAAGCCCTGAATTAGGGTCTGCTGTATTACCTTGGATACCGGCTAACATACCTGTCATCGCACTAAACCAAAAGCTGGTTTGTGGTGGGTCAGTACACCCAGTACTAGTATAATACACATCACTAGTATAACTTTGACCATTTATTTCTATATTAGCAGTCCAGTTTGTATGACCTGTACTAGCAGAAAATGTATCTTCACAATTATAACAATGATTAGCTAATGTATCGTATAATGGTGGTCTTGCACAATCAATATAAGAACCTAAACATGGTACATCATCACATACAGGTTCGTGTTTATAAGGGAATTTATACCTATGAAAAATAGAATTTTCAAATCTTACACCACCTTGCCAAATAGTTGTAGCTGGTATGAATTGTTCCATTAATCTTATCCAGTAATCACCAATCTTACTAGTGTAGTCTATCATTTTTTGGTAGGTATATTTACTACTATCAACCCCACACGTTACCAAATAATTGTTTATATAATCGTCATAAACATTTTGTAAAGTAGGGTAACCCCCACCTTTCGCGTCATCTATAGTTAAACGATTCTTAACATTTATTAAAACCTTATAGAATTGTGACGCAAATTCAAAGAAACTCATTGTGGAAGCGTTTATCTTAATTTCGGTATTATCTACCCCACCTAAACTTGGATATGGTGGGGAAACTAACGCTTTAAGACCAAACGGACACCCATATTTCCTTGAGTGGTTCCAAACGTCCCACTCCAATCCTTGACCTACATTCATGAATAGTTCCACATTCTTAACATTCATAACTAATCTTTCATCGTCTGTAAAATATTTTGTGCCTCTATCTCTTAGACTGTAGTATCTTCTTTGGAATGTGTCGTTTTCTTCTACCCATGATTTTTTATTATCGACAGTTCTTGTTATGTCGAACCCATCCATCATAGATGGGAATCTTCTAAATCTATTTAAATAAGGTTCACCATAAGTAAAAGCGTTTAATTTAGTTTTAACTGTTGGGCTATTCCCAGTAAAAACAGATTTACTGAAATCAGTTACCCTTCTACCTCTATGTTCTAAAGTTTGTTCAAACCATCCTGCCCCAGCTTGGAACCAACTGTCGGTACCAACTTGTGGGACAATTGGGAATCCTTGGTCATTTACGGGGAAATCTCTTCTAGCATAAGGAATATCAGACACTAATGATTTCGTACCAAAAGTATAACCACTTATAGTTGTAGGTATGTAAGGTGCTGTGGTACTAGGTTGTGTAGCCGTAAACCCAGTTATTCTTACTGGTATTTCTTGCACATAGGTACCACCGGACATTTTCCCCCATGTGGTATTAAAATTCTTCATGTTAATACGTTGACCAGCAACATACACATGTTCGTTAAATTCTATTAGTGCTTCGGGAGCACCAATAAACCTTAACATAAATTCTATAGCTTTCCTTGTACCTTTTGATTTAAATAGATAGGCTGTATTTAGAATTAATCTTCTATACAAGTCCACATCTAACTCTGCTGGTGTTTTATTACTTACCTCACCACTATATAAAGACTCTTCTTTTTTCGCTTCTAAGCCAAAAACCGAATCTAAAAAACTATCTTCACTAATAGCTGATGGTGTTTTCCACCCAATAACTTGAGCTAGATTTTTTAATAAAGCGTCTGGTACATTATCTTGTTTACTATAACTAACATTATTCATGTAAGCTAAACCTTCTATATATTTTTTAACCTCATCAAAACTTCTACCATAAATCTGTAAAACTTTTTCTACCTTGTGTTCTGGGGTATCAAATTCTTTTAAGGCTGCAGTAGTTAGGAATCTAGAAATAAGGTTAGTTTTTTCTCTATCCAATGCGTCACCAATATCATATAACGAAGTCAAATAAGCCCCAAAAGTAGCTCCTGATATCATAATATTCCAATCGTCTTGCATAGGCCATGTTACTAACTCGGTAGCCCCAAAGACTTCACCATCTTCCGTTGTTTTCTTTATCTGGAATGTCGAGGTGTATTTTGGGACCGTACTCCTACTTAAAAGATACTGTTCTACATCAGACATAGAATTGAATATCTCTTCTATTCTAGTTTCTGATAGTTTTACTTGGTAATCCAATAAGGTTGTCCCTGTAATACTACTAGCCCCACTAAATGGGTTACCTTGGACTATAAAACTTAGTCTACTGTCTGTGGAAGCTGTCGGTGGTGCGTATGACAGTACTGGGTAATTGTTACCTTGTACAGATATGACATAATCAGTGAATTTTTTAGTTAAATTACGATATTCACTTGTTCTATTATCACTAGTAGGTAGATTACCTTTTGTCGTAAACTCAATATTAAATGGGTTATTTAATCTTGATGACCCAACACTAAAAGTAGCCTCATTCACATTAGGGTCGTAAGTATAACCACTACTAGTATTACCACTAAGTAAATTAAGACCCACTCTATTAACGTGTATCACAGCTGGGAAATTTCTTATGACATTAAGAACGGAAACCCTGAATTTTTCTTTTAGGGACCCGAATTGGGTAAAGTTAGTAATCTTGGACCTATCGTAATTTACAAATACTTCTAATCTATTAGAAACTAATTTTAATGATTCTTCTACCGATTCTATATTAAGACTACTTAACGTGATTGGTTCAGAAAAACTACCTAAATCGAAATCTCTATCATCTTTAGTGGGTACAGAATCAGTAACAGCGAAATTACCCAAAGTGAATTGGGGTGTTCCTGTCACATATTGATTACCTACTAGATAATCACTGAATGTCCCTGCTCCATTACCAGGTCTTAATTTGTTGTTCTCTCCGTTAGCCATATACTATACAATATTATTGAAAGCTTTACTAAAATCTATATTATCTCCCCTATCTTGACGTACTTCATACAATGAATTACCAAACTCATCTCTTTGTTCGAATAAATTATATTGTTTAAATATATTATTATCTTTATCGTATAAAGTGTATATTCCGTCAGTAATAGATTTTGTTTGATTACCATATAATGCTATAGCTAAACTATCTAAATCGTAATCAACCATTTCTATTTCCATACACACAGGATTAAATTGAGTGTTACTTAATATAACTTCTTGATTTGGGTGTCCTATATATGGTAATGCGTGAGGTTTATTTGTTGGTGCTGTGGTGGGTGTTAGTGTACAGAATAATAAATTACTTCCACCGTTTACGTATCTATACCTAATAGCTTTTTGGTTACTATTAGTCATGTTTTGTGTTATTGGTTCACAGAAAAAATTAGATGTAACTATTCTATATAAATTAGGTATTTTAGTACCGTCAGCATTTAAATATTCTATTCTAAAACCTACAAGACCATTATTAACAAATTTATTTCTATACTCTGGTGGCACATTATTAATATCAAATATAACACCCTTTACGTTAGGTAGTGAGGATAGTACACCACAATCCGCTAATGGTGTTCTTATTTCAGCTGGTTTAATATACAGAGTGTATATCCCTTTATCTTTAAATTGGGTTGCTGGTAATTGTAGATTGTATAACCCACCCAATAATTCTATATTAGGGTTACCACCCGTAGTGGTATTATGATAATATGGTGTTAAAATAGATGAAGCGTCCAATTTTCTTATAACTGGTACTTCGGTAGCGTCTCTCGATGAGGTGTATACCATTAATATATCAACGTCGTCTGGTGATACATCTGAAGGTCTTTTAATTCCGTATGTTCCTAATGCCATTTTGTACTTTTTGTTAATTCTTTGTTTATTTGGTAGAAACCATATCCATATATTTCTAATCCCCCGATAGTATCAATTTCACCTAACCTTTGGGAACTCTCAAATACTGACTGTTTGCCTCTGTTAATAAATAGTTCTGACTGAATTTCTACTTCCTGACAAACATTTATTAATACTTCCTCTTTTGTGATAGCCGACATACATAATTCAATTTCATGTCCATTGTATGGATTTAACCCCACAGGTACCTCCATTTCAGGGTAAATACAAGTCCCATCATCTACAAGAGCTAGATTATTATAGTTGGTTGCGAGTGGGTCTGTACACCCATATTGTGGGTAAACACAACAACTAGTATCGTTTATATTTGGTGGGGAACCGCAGCCCAATACTGTCGGTCCACCGTAATTTATCGCTAATGGGTCATTACATCCTTGCCCTACACCACCATATTCACAACAACCATCATCCACATCAGGTAAACCTACATTATCCCCATTACAATTAAACTTCCAATTTGAAGCTAAAGGGTCTGTACAACCATAAATCGGAAATTCACAACAACATTCTGGGGTTGGTACACCACATGGATTAGGGTTCGCAACATCATCACAAGGAAGATTAGCAGCTGGATTATAGTTGATGGCTGACGTATTCATACAACCAACTGTAGGGTCTGGACACCCAGTATCAAATGTAGCATATGGACAATAAAGAGGATGTCCTGGGTCCATACACCCTGGAAGTTCTATAACACAACTACCATCATCTATCGAATAACTACTTGGTGAAGCATTTGGTGGGTTATATAAGTTTCCATTACATGATATTAGTGGACCCGCAGGCATACCCGCTAATGCTGGATATATATTAGCGTAAGATACCGAAGCTGGGGTCGTATATGGGCCCACTTGAACAATACTTGTGTTTAGGTGGTCCCCAAATATAGGGGTGTTAGGTGGTGTTGCTAATGCACTTTCAAATTGACCTGAACCTACATTATATGTACATCCAGCGTCAAAGTAACAACAATCATTAGTACCACCGGCTGTATTACAAGGATTTATTGTAACCCAAGTTGCCGTTGCGTTTTGTGTCATTACAGTCAAATTTAAAGATAGAGAACCAGCAATAAAATTACCATTATCGTCCCATACCCCACGCATATAATTTGATGCCGCTGGGTCTAAACATGCTTGGATGGTGTACATACACCCACCAAAACCCTCTCCATTAATGTGGGCTGGTTTAGCACCATAATTTACTGTGTTTGCTGGTCCAGCGTTTCTTGGCCAGTTATCAACGTAATTTGAAGGATTGGTACCTAGATTATCCGCTACAACACCAGCACCTGCTGGGTTTGATGGTATGAATGAATCCATTGGGTCACCGTTGGAACTGTATTGGTTACCGTCGTCCAAACACCCATAAACATAAGGGGTACATGAGTGATGTCTCCAAGCATCTCCACCGTAGGTGGTGTCGTAGTTTCCATCTCCATAGTTTGGCCATAATGTTCCTGAATTTTTGTTTTGCCAATAATCACCAGCATCTACCTCATAATAAGTTCTTCCTCCCGTTGCTGGTGTGTAGGCAGCACCCCAATTGTCTGGATGCCCAGCACAAGTAATACCCATCGGTGCATTTGTAGTTGGGGCAGTAGTTGGGTCACAGGCACCGGAACCAACACCATTAGAACCAACAGTACCGGCATAAGGTCTAATAACATGACTAGGTGGGTCATTTGCAGATACACTAAAAGTACCGGTATACCAATCTTGAGGTACGTTACTATAATTACAATCACAGTAATATTGGTCCATACTAAATCCTTGCATTACTCTCTTGTTAAACTGCATATCTACAGTCAAAGCGTACCCATATCTATCTATTTGAGCTGAACAACAGTAATTAGGCCCACTACCTATTTTCTGTCTATATTGTGGTTGTGGTTCTGATGTTAAAGCTTTTTGTTTACGTAATTCCTGTCTTAAATAATCCTGAGGTGTAAAATTATCTGTTAATAGGTGTGACCAATGTCTATTATCGTTTTTATTTGCATTTAAAGAAAATCCTTGTCTTTTTAATGGGGGACTAATAAAACTACTTGCACATTCTTCCCAATGTCCAGACTGTGCAGAAGGTTCAATACCAACACTACTACTAACATCGTATCCTGTTCTCCAATAACACTGTGTTTGTCCGGCTTGGTTAACCCATTCCACTATCATCCCAGCATCATAATCAGTAGCACTTCCCACAGCAAGAGCTGATGGCGGTGGTGGTGATTGCCATACACCAAACCACCCTATAAATGCACCAGTGGAATTAGGACACGGACATGGTGATACTGGTGTGTAGTTACAACATATGTGGTCTAAATTTTTATAATCTAAACCGTAGGTATACCCACTAAACGTTGTACCACCAGAAGTGTCAATATATAATATATCATTAACGGTATAACCTGTAGCTATATCTGTTATATAATTAATTACACCACTACCATCAGCACCGTTTAAAGGTACTGTTGCCCCAACCACATACATATTAGGTCCCCAGTTTTGTAATATTGTTAAATGACTCTCACTTTCTCCAGTTATATAAAAAGGCATAGTCGTACCGAAATTAGCTTGTGCGTTACTAAAATGGTCCATCACATCAGGGTTACTATCCCCGCTAAAGATATAGTCTTGGAATATACTTTCACACCCAATAGGTGTTTCAAACCCTGGGGGTTTTAGTTCTATGGTACCAAACATATTACCAGCTGAAGGATAATTCATGGTATATGGTAGAGTTATATGTTTTGAAACGTATACTGTCCCCCATGGGTTTATTTGTTGTAATGTCATCGTATACCCAGTTAAATTAGGTAGGTATGTATGTGTAGATATTGGTGTTGCTATTGATAGGTCGTCTATGGTAGAACCGTCACCCCAATTCAATGTATAGTTTGAGAATTCTAAGAATTTTTTAAATTGGAAATCTGAGCTATTAAAGACCGTAACATTGTAACCGTTCCCAGTATAAACAAAGTTTGTTACAACATCTCTTTGTAATACCATACCATCAAAAGGTGTATATACCCCTATATCGTTAAAGTCTTCAGTTAAACAAAGTGTTACTGTTGCTCCTGACACACATGGTGGTGTTGGTCCCTCTCCTCTAACTGGAGCAGTATTTCTCCATGTTTTACACCAATAATCCTTTTCTACTGGAGCTTTCCAATAATCACAAAACCCGTTTTGAAAGAAGAAACAGTCCTCACATTTTTGACCTGAGGGGACATCTTTAGATGTGTACGGTTGGTAGGCCACAGGTAATTGTGGTGGAATAACATCAGTTCTTCCAGGGTAAAGTTTTCTTTTTATTTTTATATTAATCTTTTCCATTATGCTGTGGTCCATTGATAAAATTCAATGGGTGATGCTGGTGTTAACCCTACTCTGGTACCACCTAATTGAACCGTATAGGTAAAATTTGTTGTGTTTATAGGTACTTCATAAAAGAATGAACTAGCTGGTTGTGTTGTGGGTAATAATGGAGCTGGATTCTTATTGGTAAACTTGACCACTTCCCCCCTAATACCATTATAAAATTGAGCCGACATATAGAACTTTCTTATATCTAATAATTTGGTATCCTTCAACCAATGTATATAGTACCCCTCGTCTTTTGTTGTTAATATGAATTCTGGTATATTAACGTCTCTTCTGGTTTCAATAATTACTTTATTTGGGTTAAACGGGTCTAGTACAGGAGGGTCAGGTATACCATCATTGTTAAAATCTACCGTATCCATTATTTGTTTCTCGGACATTGTCGCGTTTAAAATCAATGACATGTATAAAGTTTGGTCACTCCTATTAGGTGAATCGTAAAAATCCATTTTAAAAAAACTTTTCTTAAAGGTTTTATCATTTTGGTACATTTGCATTCTTGTAAACCCTTGTGTTTCGTAAGCTGATTCGTTTGGTGGTCCGAGAAAAGTAAAATAACTACCCGGATTAGTGGGTACCCCTATGGATGGGTCTTGGAAGTAGAACTTATAATATACTGGTGGTGATGGGTCCGGTACCCCCAACGCTGGGTCCATGTTTTCTGATGGTCTATACCTTGTTACTTCATAATCTTTAGCCTTACCTATAACCTTATTTAATACATCATCTTCGTATGTTTTTATTAAATCTTCTCTCCCCGCGTCATCAAAATCTAAACTTAGGGGTAAGATTACTTTTTGTTCCTTTGAGTCCACTCTTATTTTATATCTATTGACAGTCATCTTGTGTAAATTCTTCTAGTGGGTTATCACCTGTTAAGGTTTTCATTTCATAAACTTCTTGCCCTACCTGTCTTTTTATATAAAACCTAACATCTGTTTTAGGGTAATGAGACCCATTCATATATGGGTAGTCCACACCTAACACACCATCTTCTAAAAACCCTATATCATATAGGTCCCTCCACTTCCATAAACCTTCTCTAGTAAAGTAGGTAGCATATCCAGGAATTGAGTCTTTATCTATGTGAGTATTAACATCTTTAGAGATGTTTTCTGGGTCACCTTCTTCAATATAAGAAGAGAAAACCCTTATAGGGACTTCGTAGTGTGGTGAATACGTGTAACCTCTTTTTTCACTATTATTAGTGTCATTTACACCATTATTTGCTAAGTCTATAAGAAAAGCATTTTGATTCCAATTGAACTTATGGTGTATCTTGGATATTTCTCTTTCTTTTAATTCAGAGATATTGTATTCTACGAATTCACCTCTTATCCTATCACCAATCACTAATGGGTCTCCACCGACAAAAGGTGTAGCTGCGTACGGGGTAGAAGGTACGTTTACATTATTAGGGTTAACACCGTCGTACCCAGTTCTAACTGTAGTATCTAAATAAGTGTCTGGAAAATTCCATGACCAACCATAATTGTGTGGATAATCAAAATACCCCTTTTTATTCCTTAAATTTACGGTAACGTATAGTTTAGTTAGTGGTCTTAATTGTACATCTCTAAGTTCGGAAACGTCAATATCCCTAGTAAACGAATATACATAAGCTGGATAAGAGTTTTTAACACTTAACCTACATTTTGACAATTCGTTAGGTACTACTTGTTCAATTTTTTGTTTTGTTTTAAATACACCATCTTCAAACCCACACCTATTAATAACACAATCATCAACCATAGTTAATATTTTATGCCATACCACATAATATTGTGACCGACTCTTTGGTTCTCCTGGTGTTATCATCCTTACAAATGTACCTAATGTATCGTTTGGTGGTGGTGTAGAACCAAATGCTTGAGAAACACTGACATTAAAGACGTTTAATTTTGACCTGTATGACGAGGAACCAATACTATAGACTGGTATCTGTGCAGGCATGTTGGTGGTAAAGGTGTATGCTCCGTGAAAGTTTATTTCAACAAACTCCCCTTCATTTAATCCGTGTGGTGCACCACAATGAAATCTAATTAATTCTTTACCGTTTACACTAACATTTTCCACCCTAAACGGTATACCGTCAGAAGCCAGAAAATTTAAAGTGGTATCACCAATTAAGTCACCGTCACTATCTATTTGGTAGGCCATTGGTTCGTCCGGAGCACACGAATCTGGGTAACTCACATGGATATTCCAATTAGTTTTATCGGCAGAATACTCATCCATATCATCCCTTACTAAAGAAAATTCTTTGAATTGTGGGAATCCTGGCCATGGTGTTTGTGGTGGGTCATTATAATATAATTCTTGGAATATCGATGTTTGTGAGGGGTCTGACGTACCAGAGTAAGTATTATTTAACAAACTGTAAAATTTACCATACACTCTATAAATGCTAGTAGACTGTCTCTCAATGTAAAACCTTTGCGATTGAGCTACATCTACCGTCCTATCCCCTTGGATTAATTCCCTATATTGTGTCTCTAGTGGAGCATTAACTATAATGTTTTCATCCTGTGAACCAACATATTTCTTACTCCCTACTTGTATTTTTAATTTATTACTATTCATCTGTAACCGGTAAATAACGTCTTCTTAGATTATCATAAGCACTTGCACCTCTTCTTAAACCAAAATAGTATTGGTGAAAATGACTTAGTCTATATTCATTTACCGATGTGTTAGCTGTGAAACCCATATATATGGGGTCAACACCTTGAACAGCAAAATTTCCTGGTTGGCTGAAATCTCCGAATATCTGGGTCACATTCCAATTATTATCCCAATCACCATAACCTCCTGTACCTGGAAGTTTCCATTGGTAGTACGGTATAGTTTGTGATTTAAGGTACCCTTCCGGTGGGCCTAGTAAACAATCCCTTAAACTTGGGTTATTTTGTATAAGATTAAATCGTGACCTTCTTTCGGTTACGTGATTACCAGCATTACCTATTAAGTCGAAACCATAAGGGACACCACTTGTTGTACCTATAGAGTAGAATGGGTTAGATGGGTTTTCTTGTGGGTTTTCAAATGGAGCGTTACCAAATTCACAATTTTGTGCTATTAATTGTGTAATATCACCATCCAATAATCTATTTTTTCTATTGTTACCTGAACCACCCCATATAGGTGAAGGGCCAAACCATCTATTTATATTAGTAAATTGTAATTGCCAAAAATCCAGTTTATTTAATTTCCAATTAAATGTATGTTCTATAATTTCAGAAAAGTCTTGGTGGCTACTCGTTCTTATTTCTTCTAATAAATAACATTCTGTGTCCCCAGTTAAACATTCTAGACAGTCATTTGTAGCACAAAAAGTTAAAGGACCTAGTTCCACAATTGTTGTTGGGAATAATATTCTACTTTCTACTATACCACCATTGGTTTTTTGGAACCCGTCGAAAGGTCCATCTAAAGCGGTAAGTAAACTGGTTGAGGATAACATCTCTGCTGGGGTAGAACGGTAGTAATATGTCCCTCCAGATACTGGTAAAGTAGGGTCTTTCCATATTAAAGAATCACAATATTCTTCGGTTGGGAGACCGTTACTCATATACCTATTATTTTTAAAATTAAAGTGGTATAAACTACCTCTTAACCATGTATTAGATAATGTTCCGTTTGGGACTCCTTGACATAACCCATCATAAATATTTCTTCTTACTCTCCACTCATTTATAGCAAAGAATAATCTAGTCAAATTAGTCATTAATGTTATCATCATTACAATCTTCCCAGCCATAATACCGTAATAAGCCGTTTGCCATCCAACAGCTGCGGTAAACGGAATAAAAGCTAACGCAGTACATACTACTAAGTAAGCAAACATTGTGTTAACTACACTAGAGGGACCATCACCACACATAAAACTATAACACCCTCTAGGTTTTAAAGATTCACCAAGTACACTATTACCATACTGATTCATCCATGAACTTTGGTCATTAAACCCCCACCCTTGGTCGACGTAAGGGTCGTTGTCTCTTAAAGAAACAACACCACTACAATCTGGTGCATCAACAGTATCATCACCTGTTTCAAATGCCTCATCAGCCATTTCACCACCAGTATTGAATATGTCGGCAATTATATCTGTTAAAAACCCTACAATCCCTGGTGTTTTAAAAGTATAAAAATCACCACAACTACATGATTCACATTCTGGGTAATTCACTAAAGGTAAGTTCCATCTAGTGTTATTTATCACAGCCTGAATCATAATAAAGTTTAAGTTATTAATAACAAATTGTAAGGCTGTCCATATAATCATTAACGCAAGATTAACGATAGAAGAAACGGCCGCAGCTAAACCTACAACTACAGTCCCAGCCGCATAACTAGCAATTTGTGATAACCCAGTTAAGATGTCATTCATGTATACCGTAAAAGCGTTATAATAAACAAAGAATACGGTGAAAAAGCTAAAAAATATTGTAACCCCTTGTGCTATGGTTTGGAATTGGATGACTGTAAATAAGTAAGTACCACCCCTAAAAGCATCATTAGCTGGTATTTCGTTAGTTGCGTCAGTACATTTAGACTCTATAGATGGGTTTATACTTTTTATACCTAAAAATTTCCACCTATTATAATTTCCACCCCCTCTCCATCTATCTATAAAACCACTAACGGTATATACTTTATCGGAATAAAATTCATAAAAATAGTCTTTACCTGTAGCTACAACACCAGTTTGCCAGGCGGCGGGTGGTGAACCACAATAATCGTCTATATTATCACTAAAAGCGTAAGAACATCCGTGTACTTTAGATGATGGGTCAGCAGTTGAGCTAAGTCCCGCCACATTATATTCATGAATGTTAGGTACTAAATATTTCGCTTTTCTTTTACCCCCCACTGAAGAACTATCAAGACCAATTCTGAATCGGTATTTCCCTCTAGTTGGGATTCCTACGGAATCATCTAAGGAGATAATTTCATCACCAAATTCATTAGTTATTATATAATCTAAGTTCATGGGTACTTGTACAGTAAATGCCCCACCACTATCTATAACTTTAGCTGTACCTTCTAAATTAAAATATTCTAAATGTGGTTTACCGTCTTCTAACCCAGTAACTGGGTCTTTTCTATTAAAAATAGTAAATCTTACCGATTCTATAGTACCAGGTCCTGTAGTTAAAGAACACATTTCACCTTGATACCTACTTACTGCACCATTTACGTTTACAGAAGCAGCATTATCATCACTAAATATGGCCCCCATCAAAGTAGATGTAGGTTGTATTTCAACCCCAGAATCTCTTAAGTCAAAATCAACTCTAGTAATCCCTATATTACATAAATCTTTACTACCCCAAAACGGTGTAATTTCAATAGATTTTTCTTGTATAATAACTTGTGGTAAAGTATCTAGGTTTGACGATGCCTTAAACTCCGAATAACTTTTAAATTTATCTGGAGACACTCCTTTTACGATAAAATCGATAGGTTTCATTGAATGACACCCTATATCACCCACATCCACAGAAAGATGTATTTTTTGTACACCAAGTGGGAGGCCCCATATCATGTAATCACCACTTTTATTTGTTTTAACGGTAAACTTGTAGTATTTGTCATACACCTCTAATAATAGAGGGTCTAGTAAGAACTGTTCTTCTGTTGGTAGGCTTCCTGTTGGTGTATGGCAATTACCTTGTTTAGCTGAACTAAGTAAGTTATATCTATAACCTAAACCATTCTTATCTGTAGTCTCTTTGTAAGGGTATAATTCTGCAATTAGTGGGTCTGCAGTGTCTATATCCGATAAAGGGATAAAAATAGCTACTTTAGCGTTTGGGATACCGTACCCACCATTTGCGAGTACCCTACCAACTACAACACCAAAATCAGCACATAGTCTTGAGTATACCTCAGACTGTGTTAGTTTAAGACTTAGAATTTCTAATAAATCAAAATCTTGCTCTAATGTAACATTTATATTTTGGTCAACACCAGGTGTTGTTCTAATTCTATGGCTTTTCTGCATACAAAGTCTTTCCTGATAAATAGTTTATGTCTTAGAATCAAAATTAAATTAAAGCCTACCTATGTAAACTATTATTACGATATATTAGTTTGGTCGGCGTTTTTTAATCTAACTACTATGTCTTTGTCTGGATATCTAACTTGGAAAGTTTGATTTGGTTGGGCAAATATGGTCTGGTCTATTAAACTAATTTGTCTAGTTGTCGCATTAGAGTAAGGTTGTGAGACTTGTCCATCCGAATATTGACCACCTAATTCATTATATAATTCTATTTCAATTATATTAATTACCCCATCTAATTGTGCCAATTCTTTACTTAATTCACCAAGAAAAATGTCTTGACCTAACTCTCTTTTACTCGGTACAAAGAAATCCGCTGTAGTATTAATCACATTAGTCACTATTTGACCTTGGTTAAACCCTTTATCTGTGTATAAGTAAATTTCTAACCTTAGGTCTATAACTTCAGCAGAACCCACAGATATATAATCGTTTAACATCCTATAATCAGATAAATAATTAGCTACGTTTTGAGATAGGACACTGGGAACACTAGAAGTTAGTGCCCCTTCTGGAGTATAAGATAATAACTTAACCAATACTTTATTTTCTTCCTCTACAACCCCCACCTTTGCTGGAGCTCCGAATTCACTAGGCATTTTTCTTATCTGGGCGATGTAATCATTAATTGTTACTGCTCTATTTTGTGCTGCAAAATTAAAGGAAACATAATTTCTAACTTCTTCTATGGAAGGCATACTAGCTCCACCAATAGCTGCTGTTATATTCGTTACCTTTAAGGAGTTATCTACTGAGTTATTGATATTACCGTTAGGACCATTTAATGAAAAATTATACAACCCTAATGTATTAATAACGTTATTACCTAAATTAGTGTTTTTTCCACCACCTACCCTATATTGTATAAAAAGGGTGGTATTAGCTTTAGGTGCTAACCCTAAAGATAGGTTGTCCATGTATTTGTTTAAATCTAGGTTATAACCAGTCTGATTCATAAAATCATCTAGCGTTGATTGGTTAGAGGATAATCCACCACCAAAAGTTAAGTAGAAAAAACCTTCTGGTGTATATTCTGTCATATAACGATTATCGGTGGTTATATATTTCCCTACCTTTATACCCGCTTTACCCGTAGGTTTAGTGGAATCAACTATAAAAACTTTATCATCTACTAACGCATCCACTTTATACCATTTATTAGGTGATGATATAAATTCACTTGGGTTTGGTAGTGCTTGGACATTATTACCGTCTTTTTGTATCACACTAACAACACCAAGAACATTTCTTTCTGGTAAATAAACTTTTAAAAACGGTTTAACGTCAGTATCGGTAATTACCCTTTTAAATACCTTTGTAACACCATTTACCACAACTTCTCTCTTAGTTAAGGTATAATCTACAATATTCCCGTTTGAGTCGAAATTGGGGACTTTTGTTCTGTTTGGGAACCCACTTGAGTCGTATGGTGAAGCAAAATTAACATCACTTGCTGTTTCAAAAACCTGTCCAGCCCCCTTACATTGTGCACCTCTTTGTAGGGTACCCAAATACCTTGCATCTTCTTTATCACCCCTTACTGGGACATTTATACTAAAGTCCACTACCGACACTGAAGGTCGATTACCTGGTATTTTTAAACCGTAGGTTCTTGCTATATTATAAAGAGAACTTCTTTCTTGAGCAAATTGTAGAACGGTTTCTTGGACACTTCTATCGATATGATAATGTAAGTTATCCGCTACCGCAGCATTTAAATCTAAAAATACAGAAAATAATGAAGCGTCGTTAGCGTTTTGAATTAAATCAGGGTAATAGTCGTTTGTGTACCTTAATAGTTCGTTCCTTAACCCTAAAAAATCTCTTTCAGTGTATGATATTTTTTTCTCTGCCATCTTATAAATTTATTATTATGAAATCTCTGGTTTCAAATGCACTCTCTGTTATTGTAAACTCTATTAATACCTTCGCGGTGTATTCATCAGTACCAGCACCAGCTACCCTATACACCCTATCATCGTTAGTTGTAACTAAAGTCCCTTCAGTATCTTCCGCTTCCGCTGCGTGAGTAATTGTTATTTTATCTATTTTTAAATTAGGGATGTATTTTTGAACAGAATCTCTAATTTCAGCTTCTATAGCATCAAAGGTACGACCATCCATAGGTTCAAAAATGAATTGGTATAGCCTTGTACCAAAATCAGGAAGAAAATACCTTGTACCTTTTCTAGTTAACAATAAATGTATAAAATCAGCTCGTATTTCTGCCGCTGGAGATTCTGTCATATCCATATAGTACCCCTTCGCACTATCACGAAAAGGAAAATTTATACCAAATGTACCGTTAGTTGCCATAGTTTATTTTATTATAAATACCTTAAAGGTTTATTCTTTATCTTTATAAGTTCCTATACCTTCCCTTAATTGTGTATTCATTTTTTGGTTGGGTGGTGAAAAAGGACAATGTCTACACCCACTACCACAACAAGTACCTCTTTTCACATGGTATTGTTCCGTCATTATAACATCTCCGTTTTCTAAATAATAATCTTTTTTTGTTTCTAGAAAACAAAACTGGTGATATGAATTTGTTATCAAATCGTCACTTCTTTTCATCTTTTATCTCCTTTATTCCTTCTTTGTACCCACAATGAGGACATATTAATAAATTAGGTACCTTTTCTTTGTTTTTTGGTACGTCTTTAGAAAAGAAATGGTAGTCAGCTATTGACCACCATTTACTACATTCACCACAGTTAAAGTGATATAATGTTTCTTTACTATATTTGTGTTTCACCAATTTCTTTTGTAGAACCATCTTTACTCAATTCTTTTAAATCAACATCAATTTCACAACTACCACCTGCACAAGCTAATTCACCAGATAAATCAGTATTATCGTCTAATTCAACAACTCTAGATAAATCTATATCAATTAATGTTTTCAACATCTCTTTATATTTCTCTTCGGTTATATCTTCGAATGGTGCTTGTATATAAGAACCTCCATCATAAGGTAATACCGATAAACCATTGTAGTGTTTTCTATTGGCCCACATCCATTCTCCTGCCAAATCCCATTCGTCTTCCTTTAATGATATGGTAGCCGATACATTGTGAGAATTAGAACCTTTTCTATGTCCTGACCTTACCCATTCAGTAGCGACTTTTTTTACTCTTTCTAATAAATCAAATGGTGATTCAGTTCTTAGTATGGAATTTTTTGGTGCTTTTTGTGGTATACTAATGACTGCTGTGTCATGTGGTCTAAAGTAATCATCCTCTAGAAGTTCTGGGTGATTAATGTTTAAGTAAGAATAAATAGCTTCATTTTTACCCACCCTAACTCTTCGAATATAATGTTCGTTATGCCATGCATGAATACCAGATGATGTACCTAATGTTAATGATGTTGTTCCTGCAGGTTTAACTGTTGTGGTTCTTGCTGCCTGATTTATCCCTAATAACTTAGACACTCTTGTGTTTTCTCTCTTAACCAAACTTGCGGCTTTTTTCATATCATACTTTAATACTTTACCAGAACCAATACCCGTCATTGATACACCAATTAAAGCCTCTTTTTCTGTTGTTTCTCTCCACACGTCTCTTAGATAATGAAATTCAGTATACCCTGCTTGTAGTGTACCGATAAATGCTGCTGTTTTTACTCTCTCATTTAGGTCTTCTTGGGATTCAATATTTGAGACATTAACTTCACATAGGTTACAGAATTGGTATGGTCTTAAGGCAATTTCACAACATGGGTTTGTTCCCCAATCTTTGTCATTGTTTAAATAAATTCCAGGTTCCCCTGCTCCAGATAATTCAACCCTCTTCCATAACTCCATAAAGAATTCTTTAGTGATTTTATGTCTCATTAAACAAGCTGAGTTGTTTGCTCTACCTCTTTGTGGGTTAAGTTCCCACCAATTACCTGATTTACAACCAATCATTGAGTCGTCATCAGCTGAGAATAAACTAATTAGTGCGGCTCTCCTAATACCACCAGCTAATACAGCATCTGCTATATAACAAATAATGTCATGAACTTCTAATGTAGATAACCTATCCCCATTTTCTTTTTGGGATAGTGTACCTTCAATCTTAACCAGACATTCTTTTAGTGGTTGTGGTCCTGGTGCTTTACCTCCTGAGGTAATTAATCTAGCTCCTTTTGGTCTTACGTCCGAATAATCAAATTCTATTTTACTACCACCACCATTCATATATGATTTCATTAAAACTTTAATTGCGTCTGCCCACCCTTCAATAGAGTCCCCAATCAAAAATCTTCTTTTTTTCTTTGGGTACGGTTTTTGAATTACTGGTAATTTTAATACGTGATGTCTTTGTACTGAATAACCTACCCCTGTACCACCTAACAATAAGAACATTGTTTCTGAAAATGAATCCACGTGGTCTATAGGTAGATAAGCACAGTTATAAATTCTGTTTGGGGATATCTCAATTGGTTTACCACCGAATTGCATACTCCTCATTGATGGTAGAACTTTTTTATTATATACCAATTTATATTTTTCTTCGATATCATCCACTAGGTGTGGGTATCTTTTTATATGCATATTTTTATTACGTGTTACCAATTCTTCCCATGTCTCTCTTCTATTTAACTCCGGGATGTACTTCGCATACTTCATATAAACAGTGATGTCTGATAAAATTTTATTTGATACTTCCATATATTTTAACTTTTATTTTTATTAATTATTTGTTCTCTTCTCTGTAGAGCCTGAGAGACCCTATCTCTATTTCTTTGTTCCTTATCCTCTTCTACACCTAGGAAAGTTTGTGATTGTGCGGTATCTATTTCCAAAAACTCGTTATCAAACTTACAGTTTTCAAATACGATACCGTCTTGACCTATCCTTGACTTAGTTATTGCAATAGTCGCTAACCCTAATTCTTTTTGTTGTAATGTCTTAGCAATAGATATGATTACGTGACCAACTTGTGCTTTTTTTATCGACCCACCCATCATATCTGTCGTTACAACATCAGAACCTATAGAAGTTCTATTTCCTTGTGCTGCTGTCCAACCCACCATATCCATTTCTGTGCACATAGTTTCGAACTGTCTCATAACTGCCCCCTCACCTTTCCATTCATTTTCAAAACTTTTACTAGGTATAACACAATCTATATAATCTAAAACTATCACATCAAATTTATTACCTTCTGATACTAATTTTCTTATTTTATTTTTTATGTTATTCATTGTAATACTATCTGATGGTAATTTTTCCAATATTAACCTACCTTTTGTCCTACTTTTATCTAATAGTTCTAAAACCTCTTCTTTTTTTGCTGATTGTTGTTTTGATGGTATTTTCGTCCAACAAGTTATATGTTTACGTTGTATAATTTTAGGGTTATCTTCAAAAAATATTTGTAATACATTATACCCAGCATTATAAGCTTCATTAGCTATTTTAGTTAACATTGTTGTTTTACCAACCCCGGTTGGTGCTAAAAAAACACCTATTTCACCTTTAGCTAAACCACCATCTAATAAATTATCTATACCAGTTATTCCTGTCGGTACTGGGTGTCTAAAATCTTCTTGTAGTGCCTCATCTAACTTAGAAAACACATCCATAGCTCCTTCACCATCCTCACCTACCTGAATGGCATCCCTTATATACTCTTCACATTTATCATAGGATTCGAAATCCCCCTTCTCTAAAATTTTATTAACTTTTTTAATAGCTTTTTTTAATTCTTGTTGTTTACAGAATTTAAGAGATTTTTCTTGTACCCATAAATGGTCTTCATATGATATTTTTTTAATTTCCACCAACATATCAAATATATTTCTTTGTGCCATTTCAGAAGTCACTTCTATTCTAGTGATTTGGTCTAAAGCCTCGAAAGAAGGTGTGGTTTGATACTTCTCATAGTATTCTTTTACCATCTGCATAATCAATCTATAATATTGATTATCAAAATAGCGAGAATCTATAACATCGAGAATTATCGCTGCAAATTTTTTGTCGGTTATTATTTGATTAATTAGTTTGAGTTGGAAGTTATTTCCTAGGTATCCAAAATTTTCATTAGTAGTAGTCATGTGCATCTTTTAGTGTAACAATAAATAGTTTTAGTATGTGTATTCTCTGCTAATAATAGCTAAGTTGTTTACGTGACAAAGTGTCCGATAACTCATTCAAGATTCTAGGTATGATAGGTCTAATGTCCACAGTATATCTTACCTTGGGTGGGTATATCCCTGCAGGTAAAATTCTGTGGTATACCTCGTTTCCATTTAGCTTTAAAATAAGATGAAATTTTTCATCCCATAATGTAGGTTTATCAACAATAGTCAGTTTGTCATCAGATTCTTTCTTAAACCGATAAGGGTTATATTCGTCATAAAGTCTGTCAATAGACTTATTTATGAGCTCTTCTTCTAGCCCGCTTGATATGTCACACATGGTATCATGCACATCAATACTGTCCATTGTTTTTGAGTTATATTTCCTAACATTGAAGTATCTTTGACAAATAATGTTGTCGTCAATGGTTAATAGAAACTCAAATTTTGTTATATCTTTTAAATTATCATTCTTAATTTTCATAGCATTGTTTATTTTAATTTTTTATATTTTTTCTTTTCTGTTCTTCCTAATATTATAAAAGGTTGTAAGTATTCTGACCAACCATCGTCTTTTTTTGGTAGAAACCTAAATAACCCATCTTCCATCATTAATTTCATAACGTTTTTCCAGTGTCTCCCTGTTGGGTCCAGTGGTGAGTTAATCAATTCGTCTATTTCCTTCTTACTTTCTTCTTTTAGTATAGGTTTTTTTAAATCTATTAATTTAGTCCCCATAGAATAAAAATCCAAACCAAACTCACCTTCTCTACTTTTACCATTAAGGATGTTATTAGCTATAACATTCTTAGGAGATTCATTAATAATTTCCTTACTAATATCAAAAATATAATCAAAATTAATGTATTCTTCTACAACTTTTGGAAACATTTTTAATAAAGTTTTTTCACCTAACTTTTCTATACCACCAAAATTATCTGAACTATCACCTACCAAAATTTTAACTAAAGGTATATTACATGGTGGTACAGAAATATGTCTTAAAGGTATTTTATCTTTATATGTTAGTTCAGTTTTTGTAGACGCAAGATACACTTTCACATCTTCCGATATTAATTGTGTTAAATCTTTATCTACAGTATAAATTGTCTTTTTTTCTTCTGGGGAGTTTTGACAATAGTACGCTATACAGTCATCTGCTTCCGCATATTCATACTCTCCTTGTCTTATAAATAAATCTTCTAGGTATTCTTTAACTCTGTTGTGTTGGTATTGGAAGGATTCACTATCTTCTCTGACCATATCCCGTTTTCTCCCAACTTTATAAGGTGGGTACAGTTCTCTTCGTTTAACATTGTGTTTTTGTCCATCCCAAAAAACAACAACCTTATCGTATCCATCATCTATCAAACTTTTTTTAATTGTGTTGACAAAATGAAAGATAGCCCCCACATGTTGTTCGTCATTGTAAAAGTTTTTTACACCATGGAACCCTATTTTAAATAGGGAATTTCCGTCAATAATAAGAGTGTGTATCACTGGTAATTTTTTATAGGTTAAACAACATTTTTAGTACAACTCTCCAGTCTCTTCATCAGAGATGTTGAATCCACCTTCACTACCTATAATCCTATTCCAATATGAGGAATTTTGTTCTTTATACGTATCAATAGATTCCTTTTCGTCTTTTTTGTCTCTACCTTTTAAAAACCCGTGTGCTACTATTAAAATCTTACCATCGTCGTATCCTAACCCATTAACGTGGTTTTTCATAACAGAAACTTTACTTCTAGTAGCAAATTTAATCTTTCTTTTTTCTTTTGTGGCCGTTATTTTCCCTATACCAGCGTTTTTTTGATTCCCAAATAGGAAAACTAGAGTTGAGTTTAACCAAAGAGCTTCACCTCCTTTAGCTTTTATTTTTGGTTGACCGAATGGGTTGTCTGGTAGTTCAACCCAGGGTTGATTTACTACCACTAGTGTGTTCATGTATTTCGCACTTTCCTTTCTACTCCCTGAAATTCTTTGGTTAATCCCCATGCCCACTTTATCAGCTAATGCGGCCGCGTTATGCATTTTCCCACCTTTACCTTCAAAAGTCATTTGACAAGGTACAGAACCAACAGAATCCCATAAAAACAATAAGTCGTATTCTAACTCACCTTTAAGTTGAGCGTCGATAAGTTCGTTAATATAGTCGGTAATCTGTTCTATGTATTGGAAGTCGTTATTAAAGAGGAAAAATCCGTCCCATTCCCCAGTCTCAGTTTTTTCACAATCTAGACCCATTAATTTAGCGTGGTCGAAATCCCATTTTTGTTCAGTGATTAAAAAAACTGGTAATATGTTTTTTTTCTGGGCATCAACAGCTGTTTTAACTAATGCTGTGGTCTTACCAGTATCACTATGTCCTAACATCATATTGATGTGCCCCATAGCCGGACCGGGTAATCCGGTCGCGTCTATAAAGGCTTCACCCAAATCAAAAAACCTATCTGCTTTGTATATTGCTTTCTTAGAAAACTTTTGTTTAATCTCTGAAAAATTCTTTTTCTTTATTGCCATATCTTTTTATTAAAATGGTAAATCCTCATCTTGTGGGGAATTACTTTGTGGGTCCGTAATTTCTTTTTCTGTTTCTGTTTGTTTTGTATCAGTATTCATCTCTGTTTGTTCTGAGCCTGAATACACATATTTTTTAAGTTCACTATCCCACTCTGGTGTTTCACCTTTTGAGATAGCTTCTAAGTACTCTACAGTTTTCTGTGCGTAAACATCTTTCCAAACTTCGTCATTACCTAACCACTCTTCCCTTGAAGTCGCGTCATCACTTAATGTTGATGGGTCTTCTGTCATAATAGTACTTACTGACGTATATGTTACACCGTTTGGTGATTTAACTTGTTTAAGGATTAGTGTGATGTCTCTACCTTCTTTTTGGTCTGTAATATCACCCCTTTTTTGGAATAGTGGTACTAGTTTATCCATAATACCGTCACCTTTATAATTGTGTTTAAATCTCCAGAATTTAACACCATCTTCTTCATTTTGTCTATCTACAACTTTAACTATGTAAAACTTTCTAGACCTGTATTGTCTAGCTAAATCTTTATCTTGTGCATTACCAGTAAGTTTTAAAGCCTCTTCAACATCATTTAAAGGACTTCTATCTCCAGTAGGTGACCCATCTGCGTTTTTACCTGGGTCGTATAATTTTTGCCATCTTCCTTGAATTTGAACTTCATGGAACCACACTTCTTTAAATGGTGATGACCCGTCTTTTGTCGGTAGAATTCTTACTTGTTTTTCACCATCTTTTTGTCCTTTAGGTAGGAAAGCGGCAAAGTATTTTTTTAATCTATCTTCGTTACTCACAAATTTCTTTTGTGTGTTTGGTGTCTGGTTTTTCTCGTACTGGTTAAGGATTGCGTCTAAGCTACTCATAATTTTGTTTTTTTTTAATTAGTTAATTTTATATTCGAATTTTTATTTAAAATATAGACAAAAAAAAAGACGAGGTAAAGTCCCCGTCCAATTATTTTAAATTATTTTTTGTCGAGAATATTATCTAAACACTTTTAACTTTCTTTCATAATCGTTTTCATTAGTTTCTTCTTTCTCTGGACCATCTAAACTAGCTTCTATTTCAGCGTCATTATAATTTTCTACGTCTTCTTGTGTTAAAACATACTCATTTTTTCCTGACTTTTCCATCTCTGGCTTTTTTTCTGCAAAAAAGTCATCTGGTGTTTGGTTAAATGGCCCACTATCCAATGACCTCATTTCTAATCTTTCTTTTGGGGTTGGGGGTCTTAGTGATTCAATTTGACCTTCAAGGGCTTCTATATTAGCCATAACTTGGTCCATATCACCTAATTTAGATTCTAAGTTATCTAATTTAGACAATAAACTATCGATTTTTCCACTTTGTTTATCTATCCCCTCAGATGCTTTACCAGCCTTATCACTTGCTTCTTTCGCTGTATCCACAATATCAGTAACATCCACTTCTTCGGTACCACCGGAATCGTCAGTAGTTTCAGTCTCCATTTCTTCATCACCACCTTCAACATCCATATCCATGTCCATGTCCATTTCTTCGTCACCACCAGGTACTTCTACCGATGACATCTCTAAGTCATCTCCACCTTCAGTATCTTCTAAATCCATATCTTCTTCAGGAGCATCAGTTTCTTGTTCACCTAATTCAGTTTTACCCCAAGGGTTTGCCGCGGCAAAACCTAAAGTCATTTCGTCTAGGTTGTTTACGTACCCACCTATCTCATTAAACCTTTTAATTTCTTCTGTTAAAATTTTATCTACTTTCATATTAGCCATTTAAAAGAGTCCTACCATCTTCTGTTATCATTGTTTTATTAACCTTTTCTACTAAGCCATCTTTAGTTTTGATTGTGTGACATTCCCCTGTCTCCAAATCACAAACTTCAGTCATACCATTACCTAGGTTGGTTTCTTTAATTCTTCTTTTCTCGTTACCAAGAAAATTGTTTAATGTGTTTTCTAATTTTTCTGACATAATTGCTTTTTATTATAAATATACAGTTATTAAACAAATGTTAAGTTATATCTCTTCTATTTTCCCATGTGAAATCCCCATCCTTATAAAACACTGGTTTTGGACTGTTAACGGTCCATCCACCCATAAAAGGTAAATAGGTAAATCCGTTATCGGTGTAAAACGACGTAGCTTCCGTCTCATTTAAAGGATTCCCTTTTGCGTCTATTTTCATACTACTATCACCGTAACTTGTTGTCCAACTAACAGCCGCTGACATATATTCCATAATTTTATTTTGTAAATCAGTACCGAAATTACCATTTAAAGCGTCAGGTACTTTAAAACACGGACATCTTTTACTAGCGAATTGGTTATGACCATAAATTACTTTCTTTAAATAACTTACTGGTATTGGATTCGTATCAGCTTGTTTGTGTTCTTGGTCAGTATCATCCGGGAAAAATATCCTTAGAGTTGAACCTGACTCGTCCCTCAATAACCCCGGCATTGCTTGGCCATACACAACAATTAAAATCCTAGATTTAAATAAAAGATAAACTAATAGATTAACTAAAGACTCTTTCTGGGCTGTAGTAGCATAAGGGTTAGTACCAGTAGGTGTGGAATCGTATGTACCTTTTTTTGCACAATTCGCTACCATTGATATCCCATAACTTATACTATTTTTACCTCTAGTGTGTGCCCCTACCTTATCTGAAGGTCTTCCCGCCATAATAACTCCGTCTGGTTGACTACCTCCGGTCCCTCTAGATATTAGGTAGTGATAACCTATCCCCGAGAAACCTCGATTTATATGTTGTCGGTTTATCTCTATAACCGGATTAGGTCCATAATCTTCTCCCGCTGTAACATGTACAACTATCATTCTAATAGAACCGTTTGGTCCTGGTTTACTTGAACTTGTAAACCCTGGTGGGTCAGTGTATTTTGTACCTTCAGGGTTAAATCCACCTTGTGACCTCTCTATCTCTCTCTTTTTCTTAACTCTATTTAGGTAACTTTTGTTAACTCTAGCAACTAGGTTTGAAATGTCTGGTAATTTATAGAAAGGTGACCTTACCCCCTCAAAACTAGTATTCATATCATTAGGTGTAATACTATGTGTTACTTTTGTTATTAGATATGGACCATTAAACATTGGTACATGTCTTAACATAAAATACATTGTTGGTTGTATGGTAGCATTACCCATAGCTTCTACTTTACACGTATAAGACCTACTTCTATATACATTAAATAAACTAGTACCTTGTGTTGCTATATCTCTACCACTCTGAGAATCTGCGATTTGTTGTGTTAGTGAAAAAGTTTCCGAGGTATTTTGGAAGTCTGCTTGGTCCAAACTTATTCCTTTAAACATGTTTTGATTCTCCAAACCAAAATCCACAGCAAAAGCTACAACTTTATTACATTTCCCAGGATTGTCACACACATTAAATAAAGGGTTATCAGCTGTACGACCTAATAAGAAAGAATCAGTCTTATATCTATATTGGTCTGTTTGCATATCTGGATGTTGTGACCTTTCACCAACATACATACAAATAAATTTAGGTCCAGTATCTACCGTATCAACCTCTAAGTGTGTCCCAAATAAACTATTAGCTTCCTCAGTACTAGTAAATCTAGATAAGGCTTCATTATTTACTGTTTGGGTACCGTAAAAATTAATATAGGTCGGTAGTGGTAGGAATAAGAAATAATTACTATCTAGTAAGGAACCTAATAAGTTATAGAATGAGGCACCAGCATTTTCGGGGTTAGTGAAAGACTTTAATGCGTACACATCCATTATGGCTGTGGACCCAATATCTCTATTAGCCCTATCTAAAAACATAAAGTCTTCAAAAATAGTTTTATTTTGTACATCAGTACCGGAAATCCATTTATTGTTTAGTGTCTGGAATTGTAGATATAATTCTAATTTTTGTTCATCACTCTCCAACATACTTTGAAATTCCCCAACTTTTTCTTCTGGTGTGTCAGGCATTACTTCTTTTACCTTCAAAAAAGTCTCTTCCAGCATTTGTATTTGTCCTTGGTATAGGTCATCTAATCCAGTACTAAGGTAACCAATAAATTCTGTTCTAGTTATGGGACCATTTAAAGTAACATATGTGATATATTGTCTTATAATGGTATACAACCTTTCTATATTAGGTGTTGAGAATTCAACGTCCATAACCCTAAAGAAATCAAACACATACGAACCAGTATCCGAATATTTTAAAAAGTCGTCACTAAAGAAACCTAGTTTAGTCCTTAAAGCTCTAAACTCTAAAGTGTTACTTGTTTCTGATGCTGCTAATGTAATATCTGGTGGTAAATTATAACCATACGTACCAAAATCATAATAATCTGTTTCACCAACAAAAGACCTTAGACTTAGTAAATCTAGTTGGTTTGGGTTGGATAGTCTTAGGGCGACATTTATCCCTAAAAATAACTTTAACTTTTCATGTAGTTTCTTGGTTTGTGCATTAGCTAATTGTTTACCAAAATCAGTACTATTATTACTAGGTGCACCTACCCTATCTTTCTCTAATATAATAAAACTCCTCATTAGTGACTGGAAGTTTTTTATATCCCCAGACCCAAAGTTACCATATGGTGTCGTAATCGTAGTACCACTATTTGGGTTACCAGGATTAAGACCAGCCATATTATTATTAAATTTACTAGAAGATGATGAGAAGTTTAAGAAGTATTCTTCAAAATTATCTAATATGTTATCATCAAATATGTCAAATATTTCTTCTATAGTGTCATAACATTCGTTATCGTTTTCACAAAATAATATATCAAAATCATCTTGTGAATTATGCTTTGTGTCTATTTTTTTAATATATCTATCTGGTGGTGGAAAACTAGTCTCATTATGCTCGAAGAACCCATAAGGTGATAATCCCCACGCGAATCTAGTTGCTCCATTATGGGTAGATTTCGACCCATATATTTCTTTTTTTAATGTACCTACGGAATCAAAAAACTCATTTTTAGTTTGAGCGTATTTTAATCCTCCAGTTGAGGGGTATAGTAGGTATGAGGATGAGTGCCCAGAATACAGACTATCTTTTTCCATATCGTAGTAACTATACCAAAACGAACAACTCATATCTCTTTGTGGGTTACTGGTATCAAAACCAGGATTGGCTAGTATGGTAACACCATCACTTCTTTTAACATTTAATAAGTCATTGTTAATGTAAAAATCTATTTCTGGACTTGTGTAATTAGTACTAAATAATAAAGAACCCGTTACGAAGTAATTGGTTAGATTTATCATTTCTGGATAAAACCCTAAATCTATTTTTTCAAAATTACCACCTATAGGTCTTTCTGAACTGAACAATATTTGTGTTCCACCATTACCTAGACTTAGTGTGTATTGGTGTGATAGTTGTGGTGCTACACTATTAGGGTTAAAGGCTTTTGCTGCGTCGAAATCTTTCCATACACTAGTTAAAGTATCCGTACCAAAATTAACATGTTGTTTGTATCTATGCCATAATGCACCATACTTTAGAATCCACGCATATGGTATTCTGTGTACAGCTGCTAGTTGATTTAGGTTAGCGAAGGCATAATCACCGTAAGTGATTTTTCTGTCATTAATAATATTAACATCATCTATAGATTCTAATAATTTTTCTCTAGTTGTCGGTACTGGTAATGAATTTACAAATAAGAAAGCTGCATTTTTGTACGCATATGGCGAGTCATTCATTTCGTTTATAGTACCCTCTTTTATAGCATTTGTAAAATAAGGAGTATTCAACATAGAAGCTATTTGTGTACCCAATCTAGAAAACTCTGTTTCCACACCTGGTGAATCAGTTTCTGGGACACCAGCACCTATCTTATAAGTTATCTTTCCTTCAGTTAAGAACCTCAACTGATTTTTACCCTTTGTGGTATTACCCAATGTGTTCCACCCTAAAACAGTATCTTTATAGTATTTCGGCCAATTAGCGTATAACCCTGGGGTTATCAATTCATTACGTCTACTTATTAGACTGGTCCAATTTTTAAAGAAATTATCAGTATAATATGTGGAGTTTTGTGTTTTGTTACCGTCTATTTTTAATTGTGTATCTGTGAAAAAACCATACTTATTAAACTCTGTATCTATATCTATATTTTTATCTATGTTATAAAACTCTTGGTAACTTGGTTTAACATACCCTGATTGTGCTTCACAATTTGCTAAATTATTCTTTATCCAATCACCTACCGCTACTTGTGGGTCTAGTGGGTAAACAAAAGGATACGTATCGTATATTTGTTTATCGTTTCTAATTTTAGGTTTAGATATAAACTTTTTTATTAGTGTCAAAGAATCATCTTCTTTTACTCTATTCCTGTACTTTTTAAAATCATCAATCGAAGTTATACTAAAATTCCTCTCCAAAATCTCCTCCCTAATGTAAGGTGTACTGTAGTTATTCCTCACCAATAAAGGCCAATTTGTTAATGGTGATATTTCTCTTAGGTAATCTAGAAATGTTTGGTAATCGAAATTTTGGTTTTTTAATTTTTCTTGTAAATTATAACTAGTGGTGGATAGTTTGGATATATTGACCGACTCTAAACCCCCTAAAGCTCTCATAGTTAAAAGTGAAGAGTCTGAAGCTAGTCTTGTGTTAATACCACTAAAGAAAGAACACATTACAGACCTATCATATATCTCATACATAAACGGTGCTTGTGATATATTATCATAAAAATTCTCGTCTAACCCATACCCTATAGCTGTAACAGGTCCATAACCTGAAGATTCACCACTTTCTTGGTCTAACCCAAGATTTGGTGTTTTGCCCCTTAGGGTTGAAGCTCGTAAATATTCTTCGACAAACCCGACCTCTGGCCACTTTTCAAATTTATAAGCTTCGGTTTGTCTAATAACACTTCTAGCTGCGGGATATGTTAAAACAAAATCTTGTCCCCCATTTTCATTTTCTTGCCTAACGTAATAACTAGGCCATGGATACACAAAATTATCTTTAGGTAGTATAGGTTCCACACTAGTGGTACCCATAGTATTAACAACTTCTAACCTTTTTTTATCATCCCTAACAGACATAGAATCCGTATGTACATCATCCATAAGTCTAAGGAATGTATCTACAGACGCACATAACATCCCAAAAACATTTCTTATGGTTGGGGAAAAACCTAGGCCTTTATCACTTTCCACTATAGCGTTTATTCTTTTAGAAACGTCCTTTTCTAAAGATTGTCTTTTTTTATTAAATTCTTCATAGATGTTAGCTAATTTTTCATCAAAACTATTAGGGTCCAAAGTAAATAAAAAATATTCTACGTTCTCTGGAGCACCATCAATAGTGTCCGCACCTAAAAATATATCCTCAAAACTTATATCCACATCTATTTTTAATGTTTGTTTCTTACCATCAATGTTAACTTTTTTACCTATCCCAAATGTAGCGTTTTTTTCTAGTCTCCCGACGCCTTCACTTATAATAGTTTTTAGTTCATCTAACGAGTCTTTTCTTTTTTGTGGGTCTTCACCTATTTTATCTTTCCAAGTATAGTAGAGAGCACCTGTACCAATACTAGTGTAGTTTGGTGGTTCGGTTGTAGCCATATTTCTATAACTCCAACTAGCTGGACCGATTATTCTAGCTCTTAAGGAGTCAATATGTGCTTCATAAGATTTTACGTCGTCTAATGAGTCCATCTCAACATCATCTAACCCTTCTTCTATCGCTTTCTCTAAAGAGTCTATCCTTTGTACTAATTCCGATATTGTAAGTTCTGGTAGAGCGTCAGGTAATATATCTTTTCTTTTATATATCTGATATATTTCTTTCATTGTTTGGTAACCTCTTGTACTAACCAAACTCTTTTTATTTTCATCATCCTCAGACGCAAAATCATATGTTCTAGAGTACATATAAGGAGCGTTTAAAATCTCTGCCGCTGTAATATCAGATAAAAGAGCGTAAGTCCTACCTACAAAATTACAGGTAACTTTATAATTTCCACTTCCTGGGTCAAAACTAGCATTAAATTTATGCATCATTAGTTGATAGGTCACTGCCTTACCATAAAAACCCTTAATAGTTAATAAAAATAAAGGGTAAGGCATATGGAAAAATACAGAGTATGGTGAGTTAGCACCTTGTTCGAATAAGGTTTTACCTCTAACATCAACAAAATTAATAGTGACAGTTGGTATCCATGCAGAATTCATACTAATTTGTATGCTTTCTATACCAAATGAACCAGTATCTAATTTATTATCAATCTGTACTCTTGGTACCTGTTGTTGGGTATTTGGGTCTGTGGTGTTAACTACTTTCTGTTGGTTGACTTCTGGGTTGGTGAATTGTTCTGTCCAATCACTGGTCATGTATTGTCTAGGTTGTCCTGCTTTTTGTTCACGTAAAAAACTAACTTCCCCATCAAATAAATCCACAAATGATTCCGCTTGTACCGCATCACCAACTATAATTTTACTTCTAGGTACTATCTTAGCTCTTAAATTAGCGTAGATAACCAAATTTTCGTGTCGAGCAAGGCGTGCCTCAGGCTTACCATCCTTAACAACCTTATTGGGGTCACATAGTATTATATTATTCTCGTTAAACTCAACAAGAATATTTTCCGAATTAATTATTTCATCTGCCATAAAAGAAGAAGTGGTTTTCGACTGCCTGCTTATAGTCTTGTAAAGAAGCTACTAGAGGATAAGGAATAATCAATATTCTTCCGTCAGGAATATTCCACTCTAACCCACCGTATGTAGGGTTAGCTGCCATTATCAACCAACCAAAGTATGGGGAACCGTAATATTCTTCACTAAATTTATCCATTCTACTTTTTCCCATTTTATATATAACCTTCTTATCGGTAGTTTTAGATGGTAAAGTAACAAATGGCACTGTTTGTGATTGTCCATTGATGGAAAATTGTGCGTATCTATTGTAGTATTGTGACATTATGGTATATATTTAAAGTTAAAATTATCAGTTGTAGTTTGATTCTCTTCCGCTATTTTTGTTATAGATTCTTCACAAGAAGGACTACTGGTAGTTCCATAATTAAATTTATGTTTAGCATCTTCAGCTATTTTCGCTAATTCTGAAGACTCGTCAGGTGTTGTTAATCCGTTTGGTACTTTATTGTCTGATGTCACAAATCTATCTTTTAAATTCTTTTCAAATAATTCTAATTGGTCAAACCAATATTTTTCTTGTTTAGGGTATTCTGTAGACCATAACAGTATCTGACTATCCCAAACATTACCTGACTGTACTTTATCTTTTATAGCTTCCCACACACTATCATCCATATCTACTGCCCAATTACCGTCATCACCAAAATACTCACTAGGTGTAATGTCTGTGTCTACTAATTTTTTTCCTATAGTAAGATATAACCCACCAACCGAAGAAAGTGAAGACGACCAGTGAAAATCTGGTGAAGTTACCCAAGATGTTGGACTTTGGTAGTTTCCTTCTTTAAGAAACTCTACTGGAGCATAACACTGTGGTGGGTCATCAGAACATAACCCTATTACCCCATTTAATGTGTCTGTGAAGTAATTCATTAAATTAGCTAAAAGTTTATAGTCGTGTCCTAATTCACAATCTGTACTGGTTTGGTTACTTGTACTAAACACATCTGTAGTTCCAGATAGTTTATATGATGTGTGGCTACCGTCATTGATAAACCCATCACATAAATTATTAACAGTATTTATTTTATCTACTAATTTAGTGTACTCTACTTGTGCCTCATTAATCTTGTATGCACTAGAGTCTAAGTCAAGAATAACACTATCTCTAATTTCTTCTACCTGTTCTTTTAATAATCGTCTTAACTTTCTTTTTTTACTATTACTAGGAGAAACCTCATTAATGTATGTTGTCTGTATTATAGTACCATCACCTTTTATCGTATCAAGAACCTCATCGAATAAATTGTTACCTCGTTCTTCCCCCATAATCTTACCTATCAATTTCCCATTAAAAGGTGTTAGTGTAGCGGAACCTGAACTACAATCTATACAATCGTAATTACCTGTCACATATTCTCTTTGAGCGAACATTAACTGAACCACACCATACCCGTGGGTCCTTTGTATCATTTTTATCTCATTTATGACAGTACTGATGTATCCACCAGCTTTACTAACCATATCGTTAAACACTAGATTATATTCTATGTCACCAGTTTCACCACTAGTGGTTAGGGTTGGGTTCATTTTATTACCTATTGGTTGACCATCATTAGGTGTAGTATCTTCATCGGCCACGGCTTCCTGTTCCTCCTCTAATCCATTACCTTGGGTACCTAGATTATCATATAAATCCTGTAAGAAAGCTTTTTCATCTGGGTCACTGTCGAAAACAGTAAATTGAGCTCTATCATCAAAGGTTTCTGTATTTGCGTAGTAGTTGAATGATAGGGCGTTTTGTAGTCTTTCTACCGGTTGTTTAAGTCCTTGACCCCCAATATATTTAAAGTTCATACTTACATTAGCAATCATTGGTTGAACCCCTATACCTTCTGGGTTTAAATCCCAAACTAGTGGGTCATAACTAATTGATACATTATCTATAATAATTTTAGTATTATAAAAATCACCAATTCTAAGTACACATACTGGTGGTGCACCAAAAGCTGTATTAGATGCTTGTTGATTGGAGGATACGTTATCGTCACTCCCCTTTACTGGTATTGTTTTACCTGGTCTTAAACATTGTTGTAAAAATGTCAATCTAGTATTAAGACCTTCTGGTGTGGTAGAGTGAAAAGCTGGTGAAAAATACTTTAATTTTTCTTTCATACTCGCAAAAGCTATCTCATCTTCACCTCTTATCATTTTAAAATAAGAACATTCATCCACACCTAACACTTGTTTAGTTATTTTTCTACGAAGATTACCCGGTACTTTGTCTTTGGTTATAGTTGGTCTATATGTAGGTCTCTTTGTTGGTTTTTTTGTTATTGTTACCTTACGTTCAATTTTAATTGTTTCTACGTGTACTCTTCTACAGTAGGCCGCGTTAATAGAATATACTGAATCTGGTAATGATAAATCAGCTGTACAATTAATTCCGTTTATATTAATCTCTTCTCCTGAAGCTTGGGACTCTGGAAACCTTAAATCCGCTTTATCATATGCTTTTCGGAATGGGAACTTACCACCTAGTTGGTAGGCTAGTAACATTTTCCTAACCGAATCTATCCTTCTTTTGGATAAGTCCACATTATAATCTTTAGTGTTAGGGGAACTTGCACTCCCAATAAAAGATATATCCACCGTAAACTCACCACTAGATAACACTTCCTCCAATTTAACCATTAGTTCTGGGAAATTAACATTATACTCTTCTGTTGCTTCAGTAAAGAATGCTTGTAATGCCTCCTGTTTTTGTGTATCTGGTTGTTTTTGATAATATACCTTAAGTGTTCCGACATTTCTATCATCTCCAAGATAACTCCCCCATTTGGAACCACCTGCTTCAGCTAAGCTACTATAAGGTACTGTAGATGTCGTTCTACGGGTACCTGGGTCTGGGTAATCGTTCTCGAAATAAAAACTAAGATTATCATAAGCTGATAAATCCGGTATTTGACTTCCACTATCTTCTGTAAAAGTTTCTGGTTGTCCTTCTTGAAAGGCCACGAACTCCAGTTCTTCTTTTATCGGTGGGTTTTGGTTTATTATTGTTAGTATGGTTTCCAACTCTGTTCTATCAAAATCCGGGTAAGTCCTAGATAAATCAAAAATATCATATTCGTAACATCCAGCAAAAAACGAATTAAGAACCTCATTTTCTTGTTCTGTCGTTAACCCACCTAATTCTTTATCCACTATTCTGTTTAATACTGAAGGGTGGTCAACAACCACTTTAAATCTAAGATTTCCAATCCTTTCAGTATAGTTGTAAGTGTATATAGGTTCTGGTCTACCTAAGAAGTTATTAGATGACCAACTAATTGAACTATTATCATCAATCGCGATATCATAAGGTGGGAACCACATTACCCTACCACCATTAGGCCCTCTTTCACACACAGCTAAATCACTATACGATAAACCTGGGTCGTTAGATGTTCTCCATGCTAAATTTTCTAAAGAGAACATATATTTTTTTACATGTGATACACCCCCATCTTGTGGGTTATTGATTATGTTGGTTGAGTCTTCGTCGTTGTAAGGAGCTATATTTAAATTATATGGACTGTCTAAGACCGAATAACTTTCTTTTCTAATGTTTTGTTGTGTCTTTTGTAACCTATCGTATGTGTAAAATGGTGTGTCCTTAGTGAATATTCTACAGTATTCCGCTCCTTTATAAGAACCATTACTGTCTACGTATTTTCTTACCCTTGACCCTTTAGTTAATTCTTTATACCCATCATTAAAAACTTTAGATACTTGGTCTATGGCGTGCCCAACATGCCCTAAGCGGGCCCCACCAACTTCAGGTACAGATTCGACCAATCTTTGTGTAACGTCTAAAATACTACCAGGTCTAAATAACTTATCAGTACCTGACCTAGAATTATTATATTGGTCATCTGGTAAAGCGTAACTCCTAAAATCCGGATTATTATCTACTTCTTCACCAGCGGATGCACCATTAGGTCCTACCGTTTGTCCTGGTCTTGGGTTTTTATCCTTACCGTACCAAGTCCAACCGGCAGATACACCACCCCCATCAGCGATAGCTTTTCCAGCCAAACCAAAATTATGGGTTCTCCATGCCTCATTACCATCAAAATTTTCAAACTCTTTAGCTAATGCGTCAGGTCCATATACTGGAGTATTAATTAATTCCCCAAATTCGTTTTGTGGTAAAGCTTCGTTTGGTCCTGGTATATTTTTTGGGTCATTCTTTCTCGTCCCAACATAGTATTGTCCTTGTGGTGGTTGAGTACCTAGAACTGATTTTACTACCCCAACACCTACTTGTACCAACCTACCTAGAGAGGTAGAAGCTTCCATTGTTGCGGATTTCCTATATTCAGGTTTATATTTGTTGTATGTTAAATTACGAAACATCACCGACTTTTGTCCACTACCCGTAAAATCTATAAGTCTGTCACTCATAGTTAACGGTACCACTGGTCTACGTTGTACCCCTATTACGTTACCTACTAGTGCTGTTGCATCTTGCCAAATTTTACCCATTAAAGATTGGGCTTCAGGTCTAACGTTTCTCCCTTGTTGTGGGTTAGCTTCTTGACCAAAGAATTGTCCTGGTATTATAGATACCGGTAAATACAACCCTTGTAGTCTAGCTACAAAATCCAAACCCTTACCCACTAACGTTCTAGGCATCGTGAGTTTCCATTGTTTTTCTACTAGACTTTCTCTACCTGATAATATACTAACAGCAGCAAACGGGTCTTGGAAGGCATCTAAGACATTAAGTCTACCTACTGTTTCAGCATAAAGTTCTTGAGATACTCTAGCGTTGTAAGCCTTTTTTAGTTCTCTAGCTGCTAATTGTGCTAGTTGACTATCGTCATCAATTCCAGGTAATAAAGCTGTGTTTAATTGTCCTTCAGAGTTAACACCTAACAATATACCCATTACGGTATATGTGTTACAATAAAAACCAGAAAAATATGGATAAGCCATTCTTTTATCCACTTCCAACCTAATAACATTAATGTCTATACTGTCCTCATAACCACCTGGTGGTCCATACCTATTATCTAGATACCTCTTTTCTATGAATGGAGCCGCCATTTCTTCAGCGGATAACTGGTTGACTACTTGAAACTCATTTTGTTTACTTAACCTATAGGAGTTTTCACCAAATTGTATTGGTAACGTATCTGAAACTTCATATGGACTAGGCAAATTTTTAGTTAAAAGTGTTTCTCTTAACTGATTAGTTGCTATAAAGGATAAAGATGATGCGTCTCTTGGTGCAAGTGCCATATATTTTTTCTTTTTACATAAATAGTTTTGTATATAAAACTATAACATATAAAGGTTATGTTGTGGTACCATAGTTTGCGAATGCGTTGCCCCCTTGTGATATCCTTTCTCCCACTTGTGACATTAACCACATTTGGAATTGGTTTTCCCCCATAATTTCTTGTAGTTTCTGTGCTGTAACGTCAGTAGTTATCCCCTTCATATCTAATACCGCCCTACCTGTCATATTTAAATTAATATCTATTGGTCCCGTCTTTTGTACTGTTTGGTTATTGGTGTTATTAAACGTGTTAACGGCACTATTAACTTCGGTCATTGCTGGCATAGCTCGGAAATTTTGTTCTTTAACTCCAACTACTAAATCATTTGCTGCGAATTTCTCAAATGAACCTGGTCGAGATATAAAATCTTGTGCAATCGGTGCACCACCAGTATTTGTCCCCAGTAATAGTTCTTGTATGACACCATTTAGTAAAGGTAAATCGGTAAGTAATCCCTCTTCTAAACTTGTCCCTACTTTTTCTAAGTTTTTTGCCAATCTTGTAAATTGTTTTAACATTTCTTCTTCGTTACCACTGATTACAGCCTCAGCGACTCCAGCACCTGCCCTTCCAATAGTTGTGGCTAATTCTTTCATTATAGGACCACCTATCGCTTTTTCAACTGTACTTAACATCCCGTCTATGTAACCTCTCATCTCACTTCCCTCACCCATAGCACCTAAAGTAACACCACCTATCATAGCTTTAGTGTTGTTAGCTATTTTTTCTTGTTGTGATAACTGACTAATAGCTATATCTTGTGTGGTCATCCCCTGTTGGTCTTGTAGTTTCCTTAAAGCCTCTAATTCTGATTTTGTGTCTATATCCTGAAGTGCTATTTCCCCTATTTCTGGTAAGTCAATCATGAATTTACCACCTTTCATTTGGGACATATTGGCAGCAAATTCTTTTAGGTCTTCTCCAGATTTGGGGTCAATAAGTTCTATCCCACCCATTTGTTTCATGGCCATGGTATGGGATTTAGATTTCTTCGCTGCTGTAACAAAATCTTCCAGACTCATACCTAACTGGTCTGCCATTGCTTTCATCCTTCTTAACTCTGTTGAGGAAATATCAAATTCTCCTGTCTCATTATTAAACATGACACTAGCTTCGGCAGCACCTACTATCGCGTCTTGTAAACCACCTATATCATTTGTAGCTAGATACATTAATCTAAATGGGTCAGTTAAATCACCCATAGCTCCACCCATAATTTGGAAATTAGCTGCCATATCTATTGCAGCTTCAGGGTCAAATAAATCTGTCGCCATTTTACTTATTTGACTCATATCGAAATGTAATCGTTGAGCTTGTGCAGCCATTCTTGTAAACCCTTGTACACCATCTCTAAACTTAAAGGTATTTGCCATTTTTAAGTTACCAGCAACACTACCCATAAATTTACTTACGTTAAGACCCATACCTCTAGCGACCTTAGACATTTCTTCAATCTGACCAGTGGCACCTTCTACACCGATACCCATTATGTCAAATTGTTTAACTAAAGAACTTAAATCTGAAGAAGACATATCTAAACCTACCCTTAAAGCGTCTAGACTAGCCATAGCTTTTGGTGATATCTGGAACGCTCTACCCATATCGGAAGATAAGGCTCCCATTGTTTTTGCTAAATCTTCTGAAGTACTTCCCCACTTTAATGTCTCTAATTCCGCTTGCATTAGGTCAGCGGTCATCATTTTTGTAGCAACACCGGTAGTGTTAATCTGTTCTATGATGTATTCTCTAGTATCAGCTTCTTTTTGTAAGAAATCAAAAGCCTCTTGGGCTAAAGCCAACATAGCTGTTCCAGGGTCAGCATTTTGTAACGCATTAAGTGCGTCCTTATAATTTTTAATGGCCTCGGTTCCTGATTTGAAATTTCTTTCAGCAAACGTCCATAGTTTGGATTGTTCTTTAGTGGATTCGGTAATAGAAGCGTTAAGGTCATCGACACCCTTATTACCCTTAGCGATTTCCGTCTGGGTTTCTTTTATTTGCTTTTGTAACTTCTTGTATTCAGATGTATTGGCGGCGGTATTGGCCAATATCTCATTTTGGTGATTTAGAAAATCTGATGCTGAACCGTACGTATTACCATCGGGTGCTGTATATGCCATAAGTCAAATGTTTATATACTATAAATACTTATTTTTTGTTTTTGGATTTTTCTATGTTTTGTTGACGCTTTTGGAATTCTTCTAGCAGTTTTTCAACATAGAATCTCCTTTCAAAAACAGGCATTTTCATAATGTCACTGTGGGAAAAATTGGCGTGTCTGACGAGATAGTAAATCTCTTCGAGCATACCTCTCCTATAATCCGAAGAAAGGACGAAAAAAGGCAGTCCCAAACTGTAGCTTGGTCTTAACCACACTACCGGACGGTGTTTTTACAGGAATTTCTAAATCTAAACCTGGTTCTGTCTTTGTTATATATTTTCTTAACTCTTGGGAATCTCTAATAGGCATAGAAGGAATCATTGTAGATATTTTTTCCCTATCTCTCATACCGTCTAGTTCAGTTATAGATAATTCTAAAAATTTAGTTTTTACTGGAGCGTACTCCAACCCTTTGTAGGCTTTTTCTAAATCCGCGAGTTCTCCAACTTCCTTACCAGTTAATAGTTTAAATTTTACCTTTTTATTGGAAACCGGTAACGCAAAACTAAATTCACCATTGTCATCAGGTACAGTATCTATTTTTTTAAAATCTAAAGAAGATAGGTCCACTGTTGTAGGGAATTCTTTTTTTGTTCCTGGGTCTATTAAGTTAATATCGTATTCCGGACCGTAAGCTGTATTTCTTAAAAACACTAAGATAGCTTCTTTATCACACTCTAACAAGGTATCAACGTTAATATCCCTATCAACTATCTTAGTTCTTATAAGTGTATCTATTAATCTACCAGAATTAATAATATTAGGACTAGTTAATATATTTTCGTCTGAAGCGGTCAAATAAGTAACCTTAACACTACTTTTATTAGTAGCGTAGAAAAGTCCCCTTGATGGAAGTTCTACAACATCATAAGGGACTTGTGGTTCATATGTAGGCATTGTGCTATCCATTTATTACTTTCTTTAACACTAACATACTATGTATTTTGTAATTGTCAACAATATATTAGTAAACTAATATACATCTGTCTGGTCTTAGTGTTGCTGTAATATCAGCAATACCATCATTACTATAATCTAAATCATTAAAGTTAACATCCGTTAAGAAACACCCTTGTAGTATCCATTTTTCAACAACAACACCTGTAGGGTCTAACATTTCTAGGTCACAATCTTTTTTGTACCCAGCTGCGTAACCCATTCTACCAGTTACTGACTCGGCATGTAATCTAACCCACTCCATTAAAGCTTGTGAAGCAGAAGGACCGATTGGGTCCCTGAATGTAACATTTATAGTATTCCAGACAAATCTACCCCCAACATACGTAGAAGTATTAAGGAAAGGTATCTCCACTGCATTAACTGTAACTTGTGGTCTAGTAGTCGTAGAAACGTACCACTCGTTAATACCAAGTGATGACGGGAATCTCATAATAAACCTATTCTTCTTTTTTGGTTCGTAAGGAATAGGCATTTTCATCAATAAATCGGCCATTGTCTAATTTTTTTTTTTAATTTAATCTTTTATTACCTATAAATATACATTAATAGTATTTTTTCCACTAATTCTACTTAGCTGTCATAACATAAAGCTTATTTTTTTCTTCATCAGGTAAATGTCTCTTCATTTCCTTTATAGCTTTTATATTCTTTATGTCGTCATCTATAAATATTATCTGGTCAAATGTGTCTAGTAGCGTTTTAACCACCTCCGCTTTTTTCTCATAGTCTGTACCCCCACCTAACTCCTTAACTCTTTCAATATCATTTATGGCAAATACCAAATCTCTCGATAATTTATCACCAATTTTTATTAACTCACCATTTTTATTTTTATACATTAAAAATTCTTTTAAACCCTCAAAAACAGTGTCTTCCATCCCTCTAGCAGTCAAAATACCTAACTTATAACCCCTAGTTAACAAATCATCCATAATCTCTAAATTAGCTACTATTGGTTTTCCTGTGGTTATTGAGTTCTTTATAGAGTCTACGTCTTCAAAATCTCTATAATCATAATACTGTCTAGTTTCTGAACTAACGTCTTCTTTAGCGTACTCATGTGGTGTTAAGGATACTTCTTCCTCGTCAGTAGGTAATTGTCTATATATGTAAATGCCTTGTGCGGTCACTAAAGTATCGTCCACATCTAATAATATCAATCTATTAACTGAAGCTATTTCACTTAGATTTTTTTTATTTTTAATATTTTCTACTAAAAATAACAATTGTTTGTTATTAATTACTATGTTTTTCATCCCCTATAAATATACCAAATATAAGTTGTGTATTAAATAAAAATTTATTATCTTTGTAGTATTAACTAACTAAACCCACAAATAACATGAAAAAACTATTATCACTACTTATTCTCTTACTTTCCTTTAATACCTTAGTTAAATCACAATTTTCCCCCAACCCGATGGTAACCACGGTAACGATAAATAATAGTGTTACCTGTGTTGGTTTGGCGGATGGTAAAGTTACTGTTTATTCGACATATGGTGGTGGTGGTGGTTACCATTACACATTAGAAAGATGGATGGACTCTACCTTCGGTTGGGTACCTTTAGGACAGAGTCCTTTAAGTACTTTGAACCCTAATGGTAGTTTTACTATGAATTTCACATACGATACTGTTGTTTTTACAAACTTAGGTGGGGACACAAGTGGATTAACCCATTACAGGGTAATAACACACGACAACTATTGGCCTGGGGTATTTGTATCTAATAACGACACCAATTATTTTGACATATATGATTTTACTTTAGTTAATAATCTACCCGTTGGACCTCCACCATCACCATATCAATCACATTACGACTGGTGGGTCGACACAACTGGTATGTACCCACCTAATACGATTTTATTCGATTCTTGGAACACCAACACTTACAACCCAGATTGGGACCCGTTTGGGTGTTGGACCGTCTGGATTATTAAAGACCCAGTTAATGGTACTTTAATTGATAGTTGTTTATCTATTGGTGGGTGTGGGGGTTACTGGTACACATGGCCTACAACTGGACTCTACTTTGAAGTCTGTGTGGTAACATGTGGTTACTATATTGATTGGTCTTGTGTATACGATTCTACCGGAATTATGATTACTCCACCACAATATTTCACTAGAGATACTTTTTGTCTAACTGTTGGTGTGGGTGGTGTCACGAGTATAGTAGAAGACCAGTCGGAAGAGTCTACTGAGTACAACCCTAATATTTATTTTAATGGAGAGACTATCCATGACTTATTAGGTAGGAGATATAATTGTTCTTACTTTGACCTACCTAGAGGTACCTACATAATAAAAAGAAATGAGGAAGTGTGGAAAATTCACAAAATTTAGTAACCTAACACCAAAAAGTAACGTATAATATAATATAACCCTTAAAACATAAAAAAAAATGGACTACTTAATAGGATACATCATCATCTCAATACTTCTAATGATTGTTTTTATCGAAATGAATAAAAATGAACTATATCAAGACATGTGTGACATAAACACAAGATATAACAATAGGTTATTAGAACTAGTAAAAAATGGAGAATTAACTAATTCTAGATATGAAAGAATGTGTAGAAAGGTAGGGTCTGGTTTTAATCTATATGTGGTCGTACATTTTATAAAAGCCCCCTTCTTTGCTCCAATGATTTTTATCCTATTTCTATATAACGGCGGAAAACTTCTTTAAAAAAAAAAGACCCATAAGGGTCTTTTTTATTATAACTATATTTTTTTTATGTTCGTGCTCCTGAATTATCTGTAGCTCCGTCATCTCCAGAAGGTAATCCTTCTTCTTCGTCTTCTACATCCATTTCAGTTCCTTCCATATTCATGTCCATATCAACCTCGTAAAACTCAGCACTATTTCCATGTTCTTCATAAAATTCTCCACCATCAACGGCTCTTTTTAAACCAGCTTCACTTTCTGGAGAAGCGTATTCCATACCCTCACCTTCGTCATCTGAGATACCAGTCCCTAACTCTTCATCGTCTTCACCTAGACCAATTTTATCACTCGCTTTACTAGCTAAAGCTGTACCAAAGGCTGTACCAACTGCATTTCCAACTACTCTTTGCCATTGTTCACTCATTAGTTTTATTTCTTTTTCTACAGATTCGGACATTCCTTTAGCTGCTTTCTTCATAGATTCTTTTTTGTTACCATCACCATCTAAGTCTAAGTAATCTGGTTTAGGTTTTTTACCTTCTTCCATATCTTCTTCCATACCGTCCATATCTTCGTCATGCATTCCATACATTTCTCCCATATCTTCATCAGAACCATCATCTACCATAGACTCTAACATTTCATCATTGTCCATATAACCCGTTTCATGTTCAGGATAAGGTATGTCTTGTAGAATATCTGAGTCTGGTCTTACACCTCTTTGGTCTTTTCCAGCACCCATAAGTTCTGCAGTCTTTGTCATAAAATTAGAAAGTTTTACTATACTATTTTCTAGTTTTTGTTTTGTTGATGGGTCTTTAATATATTCCCACGCTTTTTTAACATGGTTAATTATATTTTCTATACCTTCTCCAGCTGCAACTCCAGGGTCTCTATTGTATTGTCCTTGCTCTAAAAGTGTGATTTTTTCAGTTTTTATAGCTTCACTAATTAAACTGTAAGCTTCATTCACTATTTCATCTAATTCGTCTTCTTCTTCTAGACTCAAAACAATTGTGTCATCAACCATTTCTTCACCATCATTGTCTCCACCTTCCATTCCGTTAGGGTCCATCATCATACCATCTAAATTAGCAAAACCTTCTGGACCACCTAAACATTGTTCCATTAATCTTTCAAATTGTGATTCAGTTACAACAATATTTTGTGGTAAGTCGGAGAACGTTTTTTCACCTTCTTGTAATTTTCCACTAGTTTTTTCTACAATTTCCTCTTTTGAGTACTTAAAATCTTTCATAATTTCTTTTTTGTTTACAAATAAATATAAATTAATAAGAAAGAGGGCCTAAGCCCTACTTTCTTTTATATATCTTCAAAGTTAGCACCTGTTGGTGTTATTAAGAATTCTATGTCTATAAATTCTAATGACCTTGTTGGTTTGATATATATTTTACCTGATAGGGTATTTTGGTCTATCAATGATGGGTCATCCGAAAGTACAACTCTAAAGTCCGTTAATCCCCTTTCTCTTCTTATAGAGTCTAAAATTGGGTTAACTAAATCTAGGAATTCGTTTCTTACTTGTTCGTCATTTTGTTCGAATAGTAATCTAACAGCTACTGCCGATATTAATTTTCTAGCTTGTAGTAACAATCTTCTAACATTAATTCTATCTAAAGCTGATTCTCTAACTTGTAGTGTTTTATTACCCCAAATTATAGTACCCACATCAGAATAAGTAGCGATTGGATTGATTCTACCTTTGTATAATATGTCTCTCTCGTCTAAAGTCAATTTCTTTCTAGCTTTAACCGCGTTTACTATACCTCTTGTATAACCTGCCGATGCGAACCATGGGAAGGCTATATTATCTGTTAATGCTATATTCCTCATTACGTCATACGTTGGTGGGAGATATAACTGAACATTATTATCATTATCCCTAAGTTGTACCCAAGGATAGTAAGTTGCTGTATAGTTTGAATCTATCCCTGTAGCGTCTAGATTATCTACAGCTTCTTGTGGTTGTACAATATTAGTTACATTAAACGTATTAGCGTTCATACTATAGTCTGGTGTTGTAGTAACATATAACGAATCTGCTCTATCAGCTTCTATCATTTCTATAGTTTCTTCAACTAAGTTACTATGGTTAATGTAGTCAATACCTGGTGTAGCGAATACATTTATGTTCACAGCTTCTGGGTTTTGGAATGTATTGATAGCGTCTAAATAAGCGTAGTAATCTGTATTCGCTGCATCTGTTCCTCTAGTTCTAAATATACCCCAACCTGAAGCGTTTGGATATTGTGACGTTGAACATGCCCCGTAGTTCCATCCACTTTGTGACAACATGTAAGTGTCTTCATTACTTCTTGTTTTTCTGTATATATCCCATCCATCAAACCCACCATATGGTAAGAACGTGAATTTACGTGAGAATAAGTTATAGTATGGATGGTTTGACTGTGTAGGTTCTGTAGCTAAAGAAGCGTTACCAACTTCAAACATCGATGTTCCAGTTATACTTGCTGGAGCTGGAGAAGTGAATTTAACAACTGTTGCTCCACTATCCATATGATAACCTTTACAAAGCATCGACCAATCATTTAATGTCTGGTTTGTACATAGATTACCGTTAGCTGGCATCGGTTTACCTTTATATTGTAAGAAGTCACTATCTATCCCCATATTATCTGAGAACCCAAGATATATCCTTCTAAACTTATCACCTGAACTATATGTTGGTGCTGCAAATGGTGGGTCCTGAACTAATTCACCTGGTTGGTCGTAGTGGGTTTTATATATCGGACAAACACCATCACAACCATTAGCTCTAGTTATGTAACCTTTAAACCCTTCTGGTACCGCGTTCCATCTAGTATCATCATCTTCATGATAGTCAGCTACTTGTAACATAATGTACCTACTAAGAAGTTCGTACTCCCCATTAGATGTACCTACTCTTTTAGCCACATAAGAGTTAAGTGTTGGGTTCATACTACAACGTGTGTATTTTTCTAATACTATCGGGTTTGCGTCTGTGTCATAGAAATCACGAACTTGTATATCAAACTCTCTTCTTTCTAGACTTATATTAATTATAGATATTTTAACTGTTGTGTTAGCTGCGTCACCATCAGGTATTGTAATAACTCTAAATAGGTCATACACATTTGTACCCCTTAATTCAGAAACAACATATGGTGTAGCTGGTGTTTGGAATTCTTCTAAGTAGTACCCCATAGAGTTGGAACCACCTTCTTGTACTGATGGTGAAAACAATGCCTCACATCTTATTCCTTTAATCTTACCTTGATTATAACTGTGTGTTAACCAATTTGGGTATATTTCTTCAACAAAAATTGGGACTTCTTTTCTATCTTTATCAAAAGGAGCTCTACCTAACACTCTTGGTAGGTAATCAGCGTTTCCTTGACCCATAGAAACTTTAAAAGCAAAATTAGTTCCATCATCATTCATAACATCCAAACCAAACGAAGCGAATGGGTTAGATTGTGATGCGTTATATGTACCACCTGTACAATTATACGTTACACCTGTACTAGAGATACCTGGACTTCCAGCTCCACCACCATATTTTGGGTGTGCCCAAGCAGCGTTTGTAGGTACTTCATATACTGGACCACCAGAATCTAGACTACTAAGACCACGAGACCTTAAGGTCGCTACTGTCTTTCCATCAAAATCTTTAAATGAATGTCCAGAGAATGCACATGTTGAGAACTGTACTGTACCTGAGAATATACCTGTTGAACCAGACCAACTACCATCAGTCATTCCGGAAACAGACATATTAAACCCTATACCGTCGTAATTACTATCCGAATTATAATTAAATAACCCGTATAACCATGGTTCGGATGCTGTTGAACACCAATCGTCACAGTTAGTACTAAGAGCGTTCTGAGCAGTAACACCACTATAGTAAGGACTCATACCACCACCTTGGAATACTTCTTCTAAACTATCACCTGATGATGTACAACCAAAAGTGTAAGAGGCTGTAGCAGCACTAACGAATTTATCGTATTGGGGTGTACCCGGTAAATTAATTGGTTGGTTTGGATAATTTGCTGGGTCACCAGATACTGAAGGGTCGAAACCTCCTGGGTGACTAGCTTCACTACATAACTCATCAAAGAAAGCAGTTATTTCTTTTCTTAATGATGTTGCTCCCCCATCAGCTAATGGTATGTTATTATCTATACTTCTAGCGATTAGATTCGTAGAATAGTCTCCAGCTGTTGAAGACCCACCACTAAACATCCATAACCATTCATTTATACCAGTATAAATTTTACCGTCACTTAATCCTACCACTGTACATGGTGAACCTGAAAGTACAAATGAAACCGAACTAGCTGAACATGTTAGACCAGTTACTGAATTACAATCTACAGCCCCTTGTGTACATAATTGCCACGCTGGACCTGCATCATAACCAGTGTAACCCAATACCCTAGTTACGAATAACTGGTTGGATTGGGTTAGATAACTCTTTGCTATGTAAGGTAACTCATACTTTGGGAATGTTGTGTCCACATACTTTTCAGCACTTGTAGCACCAAAATAAGATGAGAACTCACTCCAATTAGTTATAAAAATAGGTTCAAAAGCTGGACCTCTTAAAGTCTCACCTGCTAAACCTAATGTTGTTACACCAACACTCTGTGCTACGAATGTTAAGTCTTTTTCCGAGGTATACACACCTGGAGATACGAATACTCTATTACTGTTACTTGCCATTTAATTTGTTTTTTGTCTAAAAATTTAATTCTACTTTAGATAAATATTGAACAAAATTCAAAAAAACCGTCTTAAAGTAGGATAATATCTAATAAGTGGGAATTAAATAATACTTTTTTCATACTTATTAAAAAATGTTAGATTTGAAGACGATAAGAACAAAAAATATTAAAATAAAACCTAGGGTTCACAAGCTCCTAAAAGAGTATTGTGATAAACACGGTCTAAAGATGTTTGCTTTTGTAGAAAAACTCATATCTGAAAAATGTGAACAAAAAAAAGATGTATACGGAGATTATTAGTCTAAAGTGACTTTAAGTCTCTGTAAAGCATCTTCCGTAATATCACTTTTAGTTATGTCCATTTGTAGTAAATCACCAGAATTTATATATAATGGTAAACTAACCCCTATTTGAGCACCACCTTGTGGTTTAATAAAAACATTGTTTATTACACCTATGTTTGAGGCCTCATCTATGTCTATTTTACAAGTAAAATCAAATAAGTAATAAGCCGTAGTTATATTATCACCAAAACTCAACCCAATATATATTGTTTTTGGGTTATCACTTTCTGGGACTTTGTGTTTTTCTCCCTTATGTACTTTTGTGTTTACCTCAAATAATGTCAATGTACGACTGATTGCTGGACTTATTTCAAACTCATCTTCATCTATCAAAAATCCCTGCATTTGGAATTGGTAGGTTTGACTGTAGAATTTTCTACTTTCTAAGTCTGTTAGTTGGGAACTGTCTGTTATATTTTCCAATACTATCGGGATGTAGTGCCCTTTAACAAAAGTGTAGGCTTGTCGTGAAGTGAACCTTTGCATAACAACCCTGTTAAATAAATTAACTTCTCTCATCCTATTACAAATAACTCTTACGTCGTAAACAATATCTACAGGTACCGGTTGTGGTATCTTATACAAATCCATCCCTTTTCTTTGTCCGTCCCATGTTGGGACTTTTGCGTAATGAAATTGTTTACGATTAGGTATGGTGTACTTTAATGAAGGATTACTACCAAAATTAACATCTGGTCTTCTAACTACCGATATAAAAGGTAACTTAATATTTTTATCTAAATCAGAAAATTTCCAAGTCTGTGTAAATTCACCCCATCTTTGAGCTGTTAGAATCCTGTCTATTACTGGTATCTCTTTACCATTGATTGTCGACTCTAATTTATCTTTAACGAATTCTAACATCCCTAAATCTAAATCTTCGTGTAACACACTTTTTGGTAAGAAAGTACCGTCATCTTGTATAAACTCTGCTAATTGTTGTCTTCTTTTTGGCGTAGTTCTACCATCATACCCATGAGGGTATTCGTTTTGTCCCTTAACTGTCGGGTACGGATTTAATGTTTTTTTAACTTTTTTTGGTAACATATTATATTCCTTTAAATTCGTTTTCTGATACTGGGGTACAAATAATACTTCTAAAAAAAGCTTTATACCCACCCATAGTATGTGCATTATCATTTTGTATTCTACCATCATCCGCCACCACAAAATATCTCACCCTATCTTCTTTTTCTGGATAACCCACATAATCACCATAACTAATATTGATGGACAATTCTTTTAAATGTTTATCATAAACAGAGAATGTTAAATTTCCGGATTCTTTATACTCCACTAAACCATCCGCGTATGAAGTGTTTTTAGGTGTATCAATCTTTAGGGACCCCACATTAAACTCTACAGGTGGAAAAAACCTTATTTCCTCTGGTCCTGATTCAGCATACACAGCATCAACATCACTCTTTTTTCTATCAACCCTAAACAACACTAAAGTAAAATTTAAATCACCATCAACATATTCTTTACCCATATCGATATTAATATCAAAATCTTCTTTAGAAAAAAACTTGTTTAATCTTTTAATTGGTATTTTCTTTTGTTCCATAATTAAATTTATCTATATTATAAATAGTTTGTTTTTTAGTCTTGATTAGTTATACTTGGATATGTCTATAGATAGTAATATACCGGAACATAAAGCGCTAGCTATTTTAAAGGAGTATAGTGGTGCTAATAACTACATCTTACAGATGAAGAAAAACCTTTTTACCTATAGTAGATGGAAGATGGGGACAGGTCAAAGAGATTACATACTTACCCACCACGAAACAACACCAAAAGTAGCGAAAAAATGGGTAGAGATAGATTCTTATTTTGGTGAGCAGTTACAAGAAACCAGACTACTAACATACAAACCAAAAGAATTATACATAGAAAAACTTCTAACTCAAACAGATAAAGCTTACCACGTATATGGTAAAGTGTTTTCAGCTGACACACTAAATTGTTTATGGGTACCTAAATCACAAATAGTTTCAGACACATCAAAACCTATAGATGTGGATTATGAACCATTTAAACATAGAGAACCTTTTATACACCAAAAAGAAGCTATAGAAAAACTAGTAGCGAATGAAAAATATATCCTAGCTGACGATATGGGTCTTGGTAAAACAACTTCAGCTGTAATCGCCTCTATAGTTAAAGAATTTAAAAAAATATTAGTAATATGTCCAGCTTCATTAAAAATTAACTGGGAAAGGGAGATTAGGAACTACAGTGATGATTCAATATCACTGGTTGAGGGTAAGAAATGGCAGTCATCAAAATACATAATAATAAATTATGACATATTAAAAAACTTTCACTCTATACCTAAAAAAGATGAGGTAGTTACGAGTCAGATATTGGAAGAAGATTTTGATTTAATCATAATAGATGAAGCCCACTACATTTCTAATGGAAAAGCTCAAAGAAGTAAAATAGTTAATGATATTTGTAAAAAAGTACAACACGTATGGTTACTTAGTGGTACACCTATGACATCAAGACCAATTAATTACTATAACTTACTAAAAATAGTAGGCAGTAGGGTTTCCGCAAACTGGCGTTCTTATGTACTAAGGTACTGTGAAGGTAGACAATTTAGAGCTCACGGTGGTAGAAAAATATGGAACGTTAATGGGGCCTCTAATCTAGAAGAATTAAGAGATAGGACCAATAATAAAGTATTAAGAAGATTAAAGGAAGATGTGTTAGATTTACCAGACAAAATTATAACACCAATATATCTAGATTTAAAATCTAAAGATTATGAAAAGGAGGTCGGTGAGTATCTGGATTGGAATACCAGAACTTCTAACCAAAGTATAACCGTTCATTTATCTAAATTAACAAAAATTAGACAAATACTAGCTTGGAACAAATTAGACTATACCTGTGAACTTATTGACCAAGCTATAGAGCAAGAAAAAAAAGTAATTGTTTTTTGTAACTTTACTGACCCTTTACTGGAATTAGGTAGGAGGTATGAAAAAAATTCTGTCCTTTTATACGGACAAATGAGTAAAGAAGATAGACAAAAAAGTGTAGATTCTTTCCAAACTGACCCAAACACCCAAATATTCATATCCAACATTAAAGCTGGTGGGGTGGGTATTACTTTGACAGCTGCTGAAGCGGTAATAATGAATGATTTATCATTTGTTCCTTCTGACCATTCCCAAGCAGAAGATAGAGCATTTAGGATAGGCCAAAAAAAGAATGTTTCTTGTTTTTACCCAATATTTGATAATACGATAGAGAGGGTAATTTATAATATTCTCGCAAACAAAAAACGAGTAATAGATACGGTTATGGGTGACAATATACCCGAAGAAGACATATTTACTGAGATACTATCGGAAATCCAAACACTTTAGATATTTATTAGTAAACAACTAATATGGCTAATATCGATAGTACAGCAAGAAATAGATTATATACCCAAGCAAAGCATTTATTAGGTGCTCCTATAAGGGGTATTGAATTGGAGGAGGAGATGATGGACACTCTACTAGATTTATCTATTTTAGATTATGGGATGTATGTACAGGATTGGTTGATAGAAAATCAATGGGCTGGGGTAGCTGGTATTAATGTTAGTGAAGTAGATTTAGCTTCGGCATTCCTAACCAGAAGTTTAGATTTTGAAACCTCATTTACTTACGCGTATTCTAAGATAGCTGGTTTACAGGCTGGGGGACCGTGGGAATTAAAAAAAGATTTTGTTATGTTATCTCCAGGACAACAAATTTACCAAATACCAAAATGTAGAGAAGTGAATGAAGTTTTATGGTTTGCTAGGGCCGAACTTGATAGTATGATGATTGACCCGTTTCTTGGTGGGTTTGGTGGAATGGGTGGTATTGGTCAAGGTGGTGGAATGGGTGGAGCCCAGATGGGTGTTATGGGGTCTTATTATATGATGCCAGCTTTCGATATCCTATTAAGGATGGGTGACCGTAACCTTAAAAATCGTTTAATCGGTGGTGACTTAACTTATAGAATAACAGCAGGACCTGAAGGTACTAAATTTTTACATCTATATTCCACTCCAGGTGGTAGATTTGATTTCGGTAATATGGAAAGAAACCAATCTAAGGTTTGGTATTGGTATTATGAAACTTGTACTGATAGAGATAACTGTTTAAGTGACAATCCTGATGTGGTGAGATTACCTTCTGATGTACCTATTGATGACATACAATGGAATGAGTTAAATGCTCCAGCTAGAGCATGGGTAAGACGTTACTTCTTTGCGATGTGTAAAGAAACACTTGGTAGGGTTAGGGGTAAGTACCAGGGTGCTTTAAAGGTACCTGACGCTGATTTAACCATGGATTGGGACACATTACTTACTGAAGCTAAGGATGAGAAATCAAAATTAATTGAGGAGCTTATGGCAAGATTAGAAAGATTACGTAATGACAAGATGTTGGAACGTAAGGCTTCAGAAGCTGAAAATTTAAATAAATCTCTCGGGTACAGACCTATGAATCCGGGAAGTATATACGTGATATAATGGCATTCAGAACAAAAGCAGATTTTTCAAGACAAATATACCAAAGATGTGGTACAACCGCTATCATGTCAGGGTCCACCTATATGGGTGATAATTTAAGTGTGGGTTATTTTAGTGGTGAAACTTATAATTTTAGTGTAACCGAAACAACAAGTGGATTAACTGAGGTAGCTGGTATCCATACAGGTGTAACCACAGTACTCGCTGTTAATATGGCCCCGGTACTAAGTGGTAGGTCTTCAATACAAATAAACCCAACATCGGTAAGGACTGGTACAGCTCAAGACGATATGACACTAGAAAGTAATGGTGATGTTAGAATTACTGTGTCTTCTAGAAGGTTTAAAACTAACATAGAACCACACACTTTTTCTAATTTAGATAATTTATTATTATTAGAACCTAAGCTTTTCAATTACAAACAAACAGGTGAGGAGGACTTTGGGTATATTGCGGAAGAGGTGGAGGACCTAGGTCTTAAAGATTTTGTAAGTTATGAATTAGATGGGGTAACACCTAGAAACGTAAAATACAAATATCTAGCTATAGGACTTATAGAGTTACTAAAAAAAGATGTTATTAATTTTAACCAAAATAAGGTTACTAAAGTTATTAGTGGGGAACATACTTCTGAAGGTGAAGACTATATTATAACCAAAGGAAGTGGTGCCACAATATTGTTAGATGATAAGAAAAATGGTAGGATTTACATAAAATCCATGACCACTACCATGGTAAAACCTTTAAGTGGTTTAATCGACGAAAAATGGTCGGAGATTGAATTAGGTGAGGAGAGTAGTGTAGAACTGGTTCACCATGAAAATAACTGGTATATTTTATCTTCTGACGGAATTAAGGAGTCTAATTAGTTATTACTTCTAAGAACGAGTCTTCAGACAACCCCATCTTATCCCAAAATATTTTTTCTTCTTTAGAGACACTCATTACCTCTTCGAACGTATCTTGGTCAAACTCTCTTCTAGGTATACCTTTTATTAATTCACATTGTTTACTAGTAAAAAATTGTCTATCTTCTGGTTTTTTAACTAATAAAGATTCTCTAACATCAGGGTGAAAAACAACTAATAATGGTTCCACTCTTTTATTAAATACATTAATGTATCTAGCTATGTTATACTCCCCCGTCAATTCAGGATTTTTATCTAATTCGTCTTTATCTATCAAATAACACCTTAATAAAATTTCTACACTACCATCTTTAGCTTTTTTTCTTTGTACGTCACCATGAGACATAGCTGTACCATTATTTATATAATAGATTGTTTGTCCTAAATCTACCTGTACATTTTCTCTAATAACTAATTCCATGTGTGCTTGTCTAGACATAGGGTTTCCAGACTTAGTAACCTGTAAACACCTTTTTTTATAATCTGGTATTTTTAATTTAATTCTAGCTTTATTGGCTATTTTAATTAATGGTATCTGTTTATTGTATATTTTTTCAAAATGTTCATAATAATATTCTATAAAATCTTGACCTTTACCAGCTAAAAGTAACCTTAAACCTTTATCTATAAACTCTTCCAAATACCCTTGTAGTTTTTTAGATTTTATGGAATTACCTGTCAACTTTACACCACCAGTATCCGTTAATAATGCGTAATTTTTTCTCGCTACATTTATAGCTGCTGGCCAAACACCGTCAGTGTCTAACCCCATTTCGTCTTTCATAAATAAATCATTATACTCAGCTACATGTGCCTCGGTACCCAAATATTCTTTATCTTTCACTACAAGTTCATTTAACCCCTTCCCTACATATTTTAATTCCGATACGTTATCTGGTGCTGAAAAATTCACACCATCCGTATCCAACACTAATGGTTCGTAACCTCTGTCATCAAAAAATTTAATCATATGTCTTAGGTATTGTCTACCAGTACATGTGATTTTTTCACCCATATCCATATCACCCCAAGGGAAGACCTGTGGTGCTGACAATGAACCAAACATAGAGTTAATAAAGATTTTTATTGGTAGTTGTTTAGCTCCAAACGATTTCGATAGTTTTGGGTCACTCTTGTAGTGTTTTGATGCCAAATTTTTATACATGATACGAGTATCTCTAAAATATTTTAACATCCCTTTCATAGCCCCCGTAACATCACATTCTGGAAAAACATCGTGAACTAATTGTATGGAGGGGTATAGAGAACTAAAATCTAATTTAAGTACGTTAACCGCGTAACCAACCTTTAACAATCTAGATAAACCACCAACAAAAGGTCTTTTTTCTTTTTTCTTAGGGATAGCCAAACCTTTACCGTACGACCAAGTTAACATTAACATTTTCCATAATGTCGCTGTACCCATTGTAGATACCCTTTCATATGTTGTTGGTACTAGTCCAGCTAATAAAAATGAAGCCTGGTTATATTCGGCATCAACAACTTGGGTTTCCCACAAATCATCCATAAGGTACCTTTCTACGATATATTCACCATTAACTCTTTTATATTTATCAGGAAATCTCATTTGTAGATTTTCCAATCCTGGTGTGTCAATATCTTTATACACCCCAGTTTCTGGGTTTAAATAAAATTCTTTATTTTCTCTGTATGTCGAAGCAATCTTATCCCCTTCTAGATAAATCCTGTTAGGTTTACTAGCTCCAATATATTCTGTTATATACTTTAGTCCCCAACTTTTTATGTCTGAATTAATGGTTTGAGCTCTCCTTACCGAATGTGCTACATCAATACTATTGTACCCCCATATTTTTATTTGGTTATAATCTTCTACTTCAGCTCCTAATTTTAACATCCCTGATTTAATCGATATAGGGGTATTTGGGTTTAATGTTTTTGCTATTTTTTTTATGTCTAGACCTAGAATCTCAGCTCTTTCGAATATCCAATTCCAGTCAAAGTTGGATGAGTTGTACCCACCTATTATTGAGGGTTTTAGTTTGTCTATAGTATCAAAAAATTCTATGATTCCTTTTCTTTCACTTTCATCGTCAATGGCTTCCACAACCTTTTCAAACCCTCTATTATCCTTCATACCGAACATAAAGATTCTACCATCTTTAGGGTCTAAAGATGTTGTTTCTAAATCAAATATAAACCTATGTACTTCATCATAATCACTAAAGCCTTTAAATAATCTTTTTTGTTTTTGTATAAGGTATTGTTCTACTGGTGTTAGTAATGTTATTGAATCTCTATTTTCCTTTGCCCAAGGGTCCACACCACCTTGTTTAAAAAATGAGACTAAATCCCTATATGTCTTTGTGGATTTAACTAAAAATGTAAGTCCTTGTTCTAACCTTTCGTTCCCATGGGTATCCAACTTCTCAATAACTATTCCATATTTGGATATGGCCTCTTTTTGTTGTTGTTTGTTACCCCTATAAAAATTCTTATCTTTTAAGTCACCAACCCAACAAAACGGGATAAAGGTATCTGAAATTATTTTCTTACCGTGTTCAGGGTCTTCTATTACTTTATAGATTTTATTGGTTCTCCAACCATACTCTACAGCGACAATATACTTTTCAGGGTCTTTACCTTGTAAAAATTCTTCTATTTCTTTTGGTGTGGGATTCATATTTGGTTATTTCATTATACTCAGTAAGTATAACACAATAACTTCAATACGTCAATTAACAGGAGCAGTTGCTTTCCACAAAACTATCATTAATATTAATAAACAAATCGTCCCTTACCGGAACTATTAATTCTGAACAATCTTCTATAAATTTAATAGCGAACTGTCCTTGGTACCTACCTGTAAATTCTGTGTCACTAGATTGCCATCTATAGTAAATGTAATACTCTGGTGGGTCTGTTTCATGTATAGTAGTTTTAGCGACTATTCCTGCAGCTTTATTTAAAAGTACATAAGCTCCATTCTCAACATCCCTCATTGAAAAACGAATATCAGCATTCGCTAATTTATCATGAAAGTGTTTAAAGTCACTTCTCCCATCCTGAATCAATTGCATCTTCAGTATCGGTTCATTACTATTTTTTCTTACAAAAAATTCCATTTTAGAATGAGCTTAAGGCTGTTCTTTTCCAACCAGCCTGTGTTTTAACATATATATAATCTTCGGTCCAACTTATACTTCCTATTGGTGACGTAGGATGGTCATTAGTATACGTTACATTCACAGGATAGGTAATACAAAATAAAGGTGTTGATGGGTATCCATCTGTTGTTATCTTTACCATACCATTAGGTTGAGTAGGGCTCGGACTGTTAACGGTCATTACAATTACCCCAGCATTCATGCTAAGAGAGCTTGTTGGATTCCAGGGCGAAGTCTTTCCAATCTGTATATTATCTGCTTTAATCGCAAACTGACTAATATTACTTGTTGGTGGAAGTAACGGATAACCTCCCCCTATAGAAATATACCCTCCATTTGTACAAGGTAAAATATCTTGTGTTGATAATTGACATGTTTGTGTAGTTGCTGTCATACCAGTTGACGATACCCAAGTAGTCATTCCCGTATTACCACTATAATCACAACAACAATTTTGTGTAAATTGATACGAGGTAGCCCCTGAACAATTAGCACCGAATGCTGCTATTTGGTCTGCGTAAGCGTTATAACTACCACCTTCTCCTGAGAAAGTTGTTGAACCCCAACATCCAAATGTAGCTAATGGATTGTAATTTATTGCGACCGTATCTGTACAACCTGAAATACCAAATGTAGCTCCTGTTGTTGTTCCTGTTGAAGCACTGTATTGACAACAATTGTTATAAGCCCAACTCCATTGGTTACCTGGGCCGTAACTATAACCACCACAATCAGCAAGTGCAAATGGATTATAATTAAGAGCTGTATTATCTGTACAACCAGTTACTTGTACTGTATTTCCAGTCATAGTATATGGTCCTGGGTCAATTGTCATCTCTCGGATGGCTTGTTCTCCTATAGCAAAACCAACTTTACTTACTACCTCCCAAACTTGTGGTGGGTTCGCTTGTTGGTCTCTCATACCATCATAAATCCCTGGGAAACAATTAGAACAACTAGTTGTGTGTTCACCTGCTCTAACACTTCCCTCTACTCCTGGATTTTCTGATGACCAGTGAGTTAATAAACACTTATAATAAGTTCCTACCTTCGCACCATAATTCCATTTGTTGGTTGAGACATCTTCAGCGTAAACAATATCACCTACAACATATCTGGTAGCTGAAGCCCATGTAACACCTGAATACAACTTCTGACCTTTGAATTGTTTTTCGTATGTCATCCCACTCCACGTTAATGTCATACTAATCCCAGAAGTCATTCCAGAATTTGTAGCTCCAGTCATTTTTATATAACCACCTTTAATTTGTGTTACTTTTTTATCAGAATTATCTGTTAAGTCTTCTATCTTAACACCATCACTATTGTTAGCCATTGTCATGGTTCTAACATTTGTACCATCAGATGTTCTAAAATAGAGTTGGTCTAACCCATTATCGTTACCATTACCCACAAACATTGTAAGTTGGCTGGCCTGACTCGGTGTTGTAATTCCGCTAAACGCTTCTTTTGTAAATTTAATTGCTCCCATATGTCCTTTATATATTAAATATCATTTAATTGTGTCTTTTTACCAAGCTATCTGGTCTAAATATGCTCCCGCACCTAATACTAGTACTCCCGCTCCCACATCAAAAGCTCCAACTAGACTTGTATTATGTGTTAGTATGTTATTTTTTGGTATTTCCATAATATCCCCTGATTCCAGAGAATACTTATAATTTCCTTGATTTATAGCTACTTTACCAATATCGTGTAACTTATCAATAGCAGCTTCTATATTACCTGTTTGGTACCCTGTCGCTGCTGAAACAGTACCATTGACTGTGACTGTGTACCTATTTGCCCCGGTTAAAGTATCAACAACAAATGTTGATGCTGATAAACTACTTCTAACTTCAAATCTACCCCTACTAGCGTTTAGATGGTAAAAATTATTAGTATTCCCTATGTTAAACTCACCACTTCTATCAATCCCAAATTGTAAATTATGTGTAGTACCAGTAAAATCGTTAGACCATACACTAAAGGCTCTATTATTTCCACTATCAACAGATGACCTAATAGTCACAGGAATACCAACACCAGTACTACCAGTTGTGATTGGGTAGGTTTGTGTTTGGGACTCACTTAGATTAGCGTATATTGGTTCTAAAAAATACACTTGACCGGTTTCTGTCCCTCCGGATGTAGGCAAATATAAACCATTCAGACTTTTAAAAGCCTGATTCAAATATTTTACACTAACTAAAGAAGAAGTACGTATCATTATTATTTATTATTAACTAGATGTTATTGTCTCCCAAGATGCCGAAGTTTTAATCATTAATTTACCGTTACCGGTACCACCATCTGTTGCATAAACAACCATCCCCGCTGTTGGGCCTACTATTGAGTTCATTTGAGCCGTAGTCATTCTAGGTACTGACATTCCTTTTGTTGTAGACGAAACATCCAGTATACTAGTAACTCCAGGTGATGATGTCCCTATACCGACACTGTCGTTAGCGGCATCAACATAAAACGTATCATTACTGTTTATAGTTCTAATGACAAAATCTATATCTAAATTATCTTTATTAGCTTCTATCGCTGTTGTTGTAAGAGTTAGGTGTGTTTTATTACCAGCAGAAAAATTAATAGAATTAGTGGAAAAAGCTATTTTAGTATCAGTATCACCCAAATGTACGATATCATTTTGGACGTATATCCCTTTACCAAATGTAGCGTATTCAGCGAATCTTGATGTCGCACTAACCGCTAAATTATCACTAGAACTATTACCTATGGTAACATTCCCATTAAAATCAACATTACCAGCAAATGGTAATCCAGCTGAATTTGTTATATCATCTTCTATTAACCATTGACCTGCACGTTTTAACGTACCATTATCAAGTTTAAGTGTTATATGGTCATTATAGTCTATTCCTGATACTACGTCAAACCCTACCATTATAGTAGCGTTGCCACTAGGTGGTGTTGTTATACCACTAGGGTCTTCTTTTTTGATTCTAATAATTGCTGGCATTTTTTCTTATTTTTATTTTTTATACAAAGTCTGTTCCGTAAAGTACTAGTTCACCATCTATACCTAAAGTACCACCTTGATTTATATATTCATCCGCATGAAATGTTTGCATGTTTTCAAAGATGCAATAGGTGTCCCCAACTTTGAGTGGGGATGGGTGAGCTCCTAGACTTAACATTTTTAGTAAGTCTTTAGTTCCCGCTACAGTGTGACATAACTGAGTTAACGTCACGCTAGAATAGAAAGTAGTTGGTAGGGGTATGTCCCCACCTTGGAAAACTTCTATTATATTTTTACAATTACAACTCATTACTTATATAGGTTACCTATTAATGTAGCACTCGCTTTTTTATTGGTGTCTACTCTATTAATAATTATTTGCACTATATCGTTTGGCCCAACGCAGAACGGTAAAGTTTCTACTATAACATCAGTAATTACCGAATTGGGGTATCTCTTGATGGTAAATGCACTTACATTGTCCACTAAAATCGATTTAAATTTAATACCTTCATGCTTCGTAACGTCTATATAAGTGTCAAATCCATCAAAATCTAAGACTGTTGTTGGTACTGGAAAGTTTAACATTACGTCAACAGAATCACCTTCAGTATAGTATACCGCTCTTCCTTGGTTACACGGTGTTTCACCACACTGACAGTCTATAAGACCATATCTATCTTTTTCTACTAAGAAATTATGTTGTATTTCATCCACACCTAAAGGTTTTAAATAATACCTAAACTGTGATATTGCCCCCATAAATGTCCCTGCAAAATTTTCTGTTATACAATCTACCTCGGAATCCACAATTATATCACAACCATCACAACCATCAAACCTAAAAGATTCTAATAAACCTTGTGAACCACCACCCCAACTAATATTAAATGGTACCCCAACTTGTAATTGATTTGCTGTATTAAGTTGTCTTGGTATCACTTCTTCAAAATTTCTATCCACGAAAACTGGTCTACCATTAACATAAATTGTTAATGTACCCATTCTAAATTTCTTTTCCTGTACCCATTTTTTTGTAAAATTTAAATAGGTAGGTAGTTCTATATCATTATACCCAAATACCGAATCTACTCCAGGTATCGGTTCGTGTATTAAATCATTTACACCACCTTTATTTTCTAAATCACAACAATCCCAACAATAGTCTCTTTCAAATACAGCACTAACGTAAAGCCAAGGTGCTTCTGTTTGTCCGGTAAAATCACATATAATATCATCACTAAAACGATTTACTACAGTACATGCTGTTATGTAGGTAAAAGCTGTACCACAATTAGGGTTACCAGAACCTACTTTATATGGGTGACCACATCTATCGTAATGTATTGTTTCGTCGGTAGTTCCCGTAACAACACAACCACCAGAGAAATATAAAGCCCTATATCCCACCCTATAACCTGTTTCACAATCACCACTTAACATTAGAGCAAAATTATTACTACAACAATCAACATAGTAAGGGTACGTTGAAGCTGAAACACAATCTTCATGTACGTTCCCACAGTTATCAGTATGGGTACTACATCCCGCAGTTTGTAGTGTTATAGAATCACCGGAACAAGACGGTTCACAAGTTTCTATACAATTTTCTCCAGAATAGGGTATCCTAAATTTATTCTCAGCTCTTGTACCCATATAAAAGAATATCCCTTTATTTTCTGGGAACAAATCATTTAATGTGTACCCATCACATATATTATTACACCTAGGCCTAATAATGGTTTCCACCGTCCATCCACACTCCACTCTTGTTGGTAGTACCTCATATGGGTAACCTTGTAATTTGTAGAATCCTTGATAGAACCCACCATTTAATTCATTATAATAACCTTCACAACTACCAGTAGCACTAGTTATACTGTAATTAATATTATAACTACTATAACCAGTAACTGGTTTTAATTTTAAACGACAGTCATAATCGTACGGACTATGTGTTAATCCACTTGGTAGTATGGACCATATATTCATTACGTCATTAGCTGTCCTTGCACTTTGTGTTACCACATGCACTGTAACGTCAGATTCATAATAACTACAAGTTGTAGTTTCTGTAACTGGTGAAGTTGTTGTGGTTGTAAATGGTGGCCAAGCGGTTGTTGTCGTTGTTGTTTCCCCTATCCATCCTTGGTCACAATGAGTACAAGAACTAAATACACCAGCAATTATGGTAGCTTGGCTACCTCCCCAACCGGTTGTCCCACTAATTACCCTATAACAATCCGTAGAACAGTCAGGCCATCCCGACTCTAAACGATAATAGCTGTCAGCGGATAATGTTATGTCTAAACAAGATGAACCCGTTAGAACGACTGTAATCGTCCCACCTGTACTTACACATGGTTCTACCTTATACAATAATTTACATGTTGTTGTAGTTGTGGTTGTTGGTACTAATGTGGTAGAACTTGTTGTTGTGGTGAGGTGGGGGTTGTATGTCGTGGTTGTAGTTGTTGGACACAAATCCGAACACACCCCACTAGATGTAGGGTCACAGCACCCACTAAAAGGACCATTAATCACCAACCCTTGGATGTTAGAACCTATAGTTTGCCCACAACCACTAATAATTTGTCTACAGTGTTCTATACCATTAGAGTTTGGTGGTGATAAGACCTCGTAATAACTCCCACCTAATAGTGTGGATGCTGATAAAATCTGGTCAAATTGTACGACATTACCGTTCGCTGAACAATTTCTCATCGTATAACAATATCCTGTTATCGGAGGTGAGGTTGTTGTGGTTGTTGTTACCGCTGACCATGGCATTGTTGTACATCCAGAACTTAAGGACATAAACGTACTAGCTGTACCCCCAGTAAAATCGGTAACAGTTAATTTGACCCTTGATGGTCCTTTGTAAGTTTGTGCGTATGTATTATCAAAAAATCCGTACACGGTATCCCCTGTACCAACAAATTGGTATGATTGACCACTGTAACCACCCCAAGAATCACTAGAAGTGTATGCGGTACCAAATGTAGCTAGATTAAAAGTAGTTCCAGTATATGGGTAAGCTTGTTGTTCCCATTCGTAAGTATATGGTCCGGTACCACCACTTGTAACCCCAGATAACGTGTGGGTAAACGCGGAACCATTAGTATACTCACAGGCCTTTAACCAATGCATGGTACGTATTGCGTGGTCAAATTGGGAGTGTGCTGGTTGACCGAACCTAAGTGTATTCCAATTTGCCGCGGAAACATATAGTCCACCATCACCTCCAGTATCACCAGACATTTTTATTGTATCACCAATAAAGTAATATCCTTCATCGAAAAATGGTGGTTGGTACCCAAATGCGTTACTAGCATTATTGTAAATATAAGTCAGTGAACCCCCTGGTTGTAGTGGGTTTTCTTGGTCTGATGCCCATATAGCCCCCGGATTACAGTAATCTGGATTAGCATATAGTGAAACATGTACGTTACCTGTATAGGCCATAAAGTAATTATTTATTTATATATAAATAATCAGTAAGGTCGTTTCGACTCAACGAATCGCTTTATTTCTTCTACATATTTTATTGCACCGAAATCTGGTGAGTAATTTTGGAACTTTTCTGGGTTATTTTTGTACTCTGTGAATGGACATTTATTAATAAATTCACCCTTATAAAACTTTTCTCCTTTCATCTCATCTAGTATTCCAGCTAAATGAAATATGTTTTTTTCTTCATATCTAGAAACTGGGTCAGTGGCCCAACTAAAAGCCAATTCAGGGTGTAAAGCTGTTTCTTTTTCAAAATACCACATATTCCATAATATGGACCACATTTCCGCAGTCCAGAATTGTATGTGAGCGGGAATTGGGTGTTTGTCCCCAAACTTCTTAGTAGCGTCATATATCCTATTACAATCAATATCTACCTTATGCCAAAAATGATAATCAGTATCCTTTATAAGATATTGTGCTCCCCCAGATTTACTATTATTTTGTTTTATTACATCCACTGATACACCAACCTTATCTGCCATATCTTCCAATAATTCGATATCACCTAGTTGTGGGTGCTGTGATTTATACCTATCACAACAACCTTTTATGTAATTATAATCTATGTAACCAGGACATTCAGAAACATAACTTATATCATCAAGTAACATTGACCCAAAATCCGGTAGTTTCCTAAATAAAATATCTGAATCAGTTAAGAATATACACTTACCATCTTGTGGGTATTCCTTTAAATAGTGTTTTACTAAGTGTGGTTTAATACTTGGGATGTACGACCTATTTGTTCTAGTATCTTTATAAAAATGAATATTATCAGGGTAGTCTCTTAGTAACTTTTTTAACCCTTCACTTGGTTCTTGAGCTCCATTCATTAAACCAAATATAGCTCTACATTTTTTAATAATCCCAAATTTCTCAAAATTAAAGAATAACATTCTTATTTGCCAATGAAAGTATGGTACGTCTGGTTGTGCACAGATAAAAATCATATATATTTTTTATATAAAATTAAATTGTTTTTACCTATAGTAAATGGATTATCAAATAGAAGAATTACATGACGCACAATCCGTGTAAGAAGCGTCTATAGTGTGTTGTATAGGTCTGGTAGTACTTCCTGCATTATAGTAACACTTGTCATTAACTTTTATATAATTAGATGAGGTAGGAGCTACCACTAAAGAACCATCCCATGAAGAAATGTTTAATTTAGATTCTACCTCATCTATACGATTGGCAATACCAATAAACCCATTAGGCCAAATACTATTTATATCTCCAGATGAAGCTCCACAACACATATACCTTGGGTAATTACCAGCAAAATTAATTCCGACTATTTTTAATGCTCCACCTACACAACATAAAATCGCTGCACCGGAATCACCTCCGACACCAGGAGATGGGTCACCATCACCAGCTGATTTGAATAATATTTGTTGGTCGTACATAAAATTAGGGTTACCTAATTTTATATTAGCAGCATTAACTGTTATTATTACTACGTCAGGATAACTCACACTTAAGATGTTACCACTACTTCTACCTACTTTATAAACATAACTCCCCACCAACCCATTTACTTCTGCTGTTGTAGCGTGTTGGTATGGTCCCCAAGCTAGACCTAATATAGTTGTTGTTGGCTCTTCTGTTAATTCTATAAGTGCAGCGTCTACTTTATTTTGTGTGTAGTTATAACATAGTGGGTGGAATCTTTTCACTGAACCCATCTGTACTCCCGCACTTGAATTTCCATTATCAGGATAACTAGGTTGTTGTGTTACGTACCCTGTTGACCAATTTGCTCCTTGTAACCCACCATTAGCAGTTGCACCAGCGGCAGAACCACAATCTATACCAGGATAATTAATTGGGTCCGCGTTTAGCCCAGCTGAAGCAAAATTATAACCTATAACATGATTATTAGTCACACCAACTATTTTATCATCGGTATTATCGTAGGCTAACCACCCTAAAGTACCACTACCCGAACCACCCATAGATGGTGGGACTAAGGTTGTACCAATACTAACACCACCAGGAATAGCTCTTTGGTTACTACTAGGTGTATAATAAGCGACACCATGGTCTGAACACGCAGGAACACTAATAGATGTTATATTACCACTGCAATAACCTAGATTACCTGGACCATAATTAGGACTACATTGTGTACTTTCAGCTAGTATTAAAGCTTTATCATACACACATGTAGAATGTAATACTATCTCACTTGAAGTTGATATATCTGTTGGGATACCTCCTAGTTCTGACGGCAATAATTCACTATTACTTAATTCACTTAGGTTTTTCTTTTCTATTACATTTAAAGTAATACAATAAATTTCAGTATCCACATTATTTGTAATTTTTCGTCCCACGTACATAGATGTTAGACCTGTGGAAGTGAATGTACCAGAATATTTGTTTACCACATAATCATGATAGGATTGGTGTTCAATTCCGTTAGAGTCGGTATAACCAGAATATATAGGGTCACTAGATATTGTGGCTCCTTTAACTCTGACTGTTGGTTGGACGTTTATAGTCATTTGTATTCTACCACCACCCCCTACGATTGATGGTGTTATAATATTTCCAGGTGTACACCCACTTTGACCATCACATGGTCTAAATAATGTAGAAGTTGTTGGTGGTGAGTATGTTGTTGTCGTTGTGGTACCTGGTTGTGTTGTAGTTGTCGTAGTAGCTGGAGCTGCGGTTGTGGTCGTAGTAGTAGTAAAACAAGTATCGATTATCAAATCAGAACAGCTTGTACATCCAGAAGCATCTATTATTTGTAATCCGTATGTACCACAACATGCTGTAAAATACACACAATCGTAATTTGTTGTAGCTACATTATTACACCCAGTTTCACATCCTTGGTTACAAAGACTTACACTATAAGGTGATACCCCACCACCCATACTAATTGTTATACCTGTTAAATTACATGCCATATCTTTATATAAATACTTTAATTAATCTTATTTTACAAACAACTCCCATCATCTAAATTAGCTCCAGGATAATAATTCGATGCTCCAGGAGGACCTATCGGTGAATTATATGAAGGTGCATTTGGCCCACCCATTGGACACAACCCATATACACCAAAGAACCCACCAGTACAAGTATCACCAACAAGTGGGTCTGGTGCTATACCGGTCGTACAACAACCACCATCCATACAACCATAAATAAAAGCTATACAAGAACCGTCCTCACAAGTAGCTGATGGGTCATAATTGAATGAGGTAGCGTCTGTACATCCAAATACACATACTGTTGTAGTGGTTGTCACTATAGCACCACAACAAGAAGTATCCCCAACATTCCCATTCCATTGCAAAGTATTAATATTCATTTGTAATGCACCAGCACAATCAATATAAAGCCCATTTATCATAGTGGGTAACGATGGTGGTGGTACACCTATTTCTCCAGTGAAATTATAATTAGCACCATTTGGGTCTAAACAATTACAATAACCAAAACAAGTTCCTAAATCTATTTGAGCACCAGCATAGTAGTTATATGCTTCACAACCAGGGTAAGGTGACGTAAACCAACCAGTGGGGTTAGTACAACTGCCCGCATTTGGACAATTTGTCCCTACACAATTTCCACCATCCATACAACCGTATACAAGTGCTACACATGAACCATCATCACATATCGCATTTGGGTCATAGTTACATGCTTGACTATCTGTACAACCGTCAGGTAAAATACATGAACCATCATCAATAATTGCGGTTGGGTCATAGTTACATGCTGTTGGGTCTGTACAACCGTATATACTTGACGTGGTTGAGGTTGTGGTACAAAGACATAAATCACCATTCATCCCAGTATCAACCGGTTGTCCAGCTGGTGGTGGTAAGGTTGGTGGGAACCATTGGTATATATCCCCGACTTGGTTACATTCATATTGTGTCAGACAAAGATTACAACCATCAATAGCTCCTGGTTGGGTGGACCACACTGGTGGGGACAAAGTAATTAAAGGAGAACCACTACATGGTGGACCAATTAGTTTATAACATTCTTGTAACCCAGTACCATTTAAATTATTCCATGATTGAGCCAAAAACACCGTTCCTGGAACCATACCAGATATGATAGCCGTCCAATCATACGGGAAGTTCACTTCTACTCTATAGATTGAACCGTCACAACACTTTTCCACACACCAATATGGGTTAGGTGGTTGTGTTGTTAGGGTTGTAGTGGTACACACATCACCAGGTGGAATAGTACAGCTCTTACACGTTACCGGGGTAGGGTTTATAAGTGTACCGTCAGCTTCAGCACATACATAATTCGCTGTAAATTCTATAATCTCCCAACAAGCTCTATAGTGAGTAATACTACCATCGAAAAAGCTAACATAAGTCACATCCAATTCTAAGATTGTACCAATAGGGTATGACCATACTATAGCATATAAGGTTGGTCCACCTGTTGCTGTTGCCATAAATTCTAGTGTCCCAAATTGTGGACACATTTTTACACCCCTATTTACCACTATTGTTGTTGTGGTTGTTGTAGTTTGGTTGCATCCATCACAACATCTACAATATAAAGAAACCTCCGAATCACAAGGTGGACCTGGTGTTGAAGAGGTACAGTATTGACATATCGCGTCTCTGGCTGATGGTAATAGACTTAACCAATAAGAGTAATTACATGGTTCACCTTGGTCTAAACCACCACAACAAGAGTCTAAGTTACTTGTACCCGGTTGGTTGGCATTGTTACAACAAGACGTATTATCTTGACACAATTGTTGTGTAGCATAAATTGTATTATTAATTGGAGCTATCCCAAAGACACAACACGGATAAGGTGTTTGTATTGGGTTAGCTAAAGTTAATTCTGTGGGACAGTACCAAGACATATTTTTATATTATTTTATTCATTAGTGATAAATAGTTTAGAACGGTAGACTTTGGCAGCTAGCTGGAATTGGCACCAACAACCCAGCATTACATTCAGTACAATTTGCCCATGTTTGGTTTAACGTAGTATACCCGTCTGTATCTAGGTATGACATAGAGGTAGGTATAACTTGGTAACATTGTGATTGTAATGCGCTACCACCTACCGGTAATAAGATTAATTCTATTACCGTACCAACCACAAATGAAGTTAATAAATTTTCTAAATTACTCCCCGTAGTAGGTTTATATTCCTGGTAATAAAGAGTACCTAGTTTTGGACAACACGCTCTAATTAAAAGATTACTAGATACTGGTTCAGTTGTGGTGGTTGTGGTACCTGGACAACATCCCTCTGCTAACTCAGTATAACCATGACCTGGTGGGTTATAACTGATTAAATGGGCACTTAACTGGCTACAAGAATGGGGAGAAGGGTTACAGATAGTAACAAAACTATTAACGTTAACTAAAGTAGTAGCATTACCTATAACCTCCACACAAAGAATTTTATCTCCAACCACAGGAATATTGAAGGTACCCGCAAAGGTATCTCCCACATTCAGTCCTTGGATGTATGTTAGTAGTGACCCTGTTGCGGTATAGTGTTTATATGGTGCACAACACATTCTAATACCTAATACCACTGCAACTGATGTGGTTGTGGTGGTATTACCTAAACAACAGTCTGGGTCTGAAGCTGCACCCCAAACCCATAGTGGTGGGTTAGGTACGGTCTGGAGTGATGAACCAGCACTTATTGAACTAGAAGTTACATATATAGGATAAATGTCTTTGTCTTGGGTAACACCATAAATGTTTTGGTTATAACAATATAACCCAAAGGTTACAACCCCACCCATATTAACCGTACCTAATAGAACACCAGTATTCAAATCATAATAAGCTAATTCACTTCCTGTACTAGTTGCTAAAGCGACTATTAATGTATTACTCCCCGCTAAGTATAATATATCCCCCTGAACAACATCACTCCCTGTTAAAGCTATAGAACTAGATAGTACAGCTGTATTGGTGGTTATATCTATGCTACATATATCCCCCATACATGGTGTAGCGTTCCAAGAACTACCCCCAATTAAAGTAGTAGAATCTATAGCCGTTAAACCATTACCTATTTGAGCTGGAGTCGTAATCTCTCTGTTCCATGTAACATTACAAGTAACGGGGTCTATAATATATTCTTGAATTTTTATACTATAATATACCCATATTAGATTACCATACCTTGCTATATCTGCACTATAGCCTAGATTTTGTGTCGCTGTAAATAATAAATTAGTCTGATTTGTCGTATGGTTATAATTGTAAATGCCTGGTGGATTTGAACCATCTACAAATAATACACCACAAGAATCACATAGAGCTGTGGTTGTGGTGGTTGTTGTTGGTGACGTGGTGGTTGTGGTAGTTGGGCAACAAGTACCTAAATTATTATTACCAAGGAAAGCATCTAACTCGATACAGTCATTCTGCATTGAGTATCCTACCGCGGTATCAACTATAAGACCACTAGGGTTAGTTATGATATTCCAACAAAGATTAGGTGTAGTTACCGAAGCACTACTTAAACTACCATAAAAGGCTTGGCCTATATTGTAACTTTGAATAAACGCTAATAGGTTACCTGTGACCACATACTGAGTAAAAGGGTAACAACATTCTTCTAGCCCTAACAAACTTGATGAGGTTGTGGTTGTGGTAGCTGGACAACAACCATTTAAAAGGTCTGGGAAACCATAACCGTTGTAAAGTTGTGTGTTACCATTTAAATCAGTACAGTCATTTGAGTATACCGTAGGACTAAAAAGCCATTCAAACTGACCCGTTTGTACTTGAGGGGAAGATAAAGGTATATTCATATCCATCTCCATACAAGCTGTAAGGTCCGTCCCATTAGGTAATGTTATTGTCATTACAAAAGCTCTAGTAAATGGTGGAAGACTATAGTCTATAAGGTTATAAAGTGAACTATTATAAATTACCTCATATTCCGTATAAGGGTCACAACACAATTTAAGACCAACTAAAGCACTAGTAGTTGTAGTTGTTGTTGGTGGTGAGTATGTTGTTGTTTCACAACATGGTGTAGCGTTCGCTGATACCAGACAATCTGGTTCGTATTGGTAAATACAGTTAGGTCCTGAACTACAGGGTTGACAAAAACAATTAACCGTACAAAGACACAAACGTCCAGCCCAAGATAACATATCGTTAGGTGCATTATTGTGCATTTTTCCTATCACTTGACTCCAGTGGTCACTATAAAGAAAATCTTGAGGCCATGAATTAGTTGTGTTTATTACATTTAACGCGTCTATTAACATTTCCCAATGAGCGTTAATTGTTACTGGTCCTGATAAAAAATATGACCCATTTGATGCGGATGAAACAAAACCGTTAATTTTATAATAATACCCGTCACCATTATATAAAGAACCAGTATTTTCACATATGTAACTTTGACCGACAACAATACTAGGGTTTATAAAGAAATAGTTATCGAAGATTTCACTAGTTCCGTATGTAGCAACCAAGTAATCTGTATATATTTGATTATTAGTGTATTGTCCATTAACTGTCGTAATACCAGGTGGTGTAAGTTCAGTATCACTGCTATCACAACCTATCGCGTCTACACCTGGAACTGGTGTAAGTGACGAAACACATTCCCACCACTGTGTTGTAGTTGTTGTTACTGAACATTGAAAGTACCATGGTGATTGAGCAATCCAACTTAAACAGGTAACACAGTTAGGTTGACCTGTTGTCCAATCGGCGGGTGGGAGTGGTGGTGTTGTAAAACCACCCGTAAGTATTACCCAACTTGGGCAAGAGGTATCTATAATTTTAAAGCAAGAAGTGAAGACAACCCCTGCAGGGTCCGATACTGTCAACGCAAGAACCGTTTGTCCTGGAGTGTAAGCAGCATTTGCTATTATAACATATAAAGGACTACCCAATGTGACCGTATATTGGTTGTATGGTGAACAACAATCTTCTAACCCCAGTCTGTCACAAATAATTGTTGTTGTGGTTGTTGTTACTGGTAGACAACATGGGTTTCCTTGAGCTGCTACATCACATAACACGTAACTACTATAGACACAATTTAATGCAGGTGGTACACAGGGTTGACAAAAACAAGGGTTAAAGCAACCACATTCTACAACATTTATTAATAACGTATCTCCAGCGGCATTGTTAGTCATTCTTACAATAACTTGGTCCCAAGTATCTGACGTTACGAAATCTTGAGCCCATCCATTAGTTTGGTTTATACCGTTTAGAATCGTTATAAGCATAGCCCAAGTAGATAATGTGGTTGTTTGACCTGAGAAGACGTAGGAAATATTAGCATTACTTAATTGTATCTCACCCACCTTTTCATGTCTACCTAAACCACTATACAACAAACTTAAATTTTCACAACCAGCTAGTGATAGTGTGGCTGTTGGGTTTATATAGTGATAGAACATGTATAGTGCTGCAGCACCAAAATTCTGGGTAATATGGTTAACAGCCTCAACTCTATTTTGGTATGGTGTATTTCCACCATTAATCCCGGCTGGTATAACGTATGTTGTTGGGAATTGGTCCCCACACCAGTTTGCGTCTATACCGGGTACAAGTGGTGGTGGTGTAATACATTCGTGCCAATCATCTGGAGGACAACACCCTAATTCCATACCTGGAAAATAATACGTTCCTGCCACTATAGCGATATTAAAATCAATACAACCCATATCGGTAGTAGGTGATAACCACAAAAACCCATTATTTATTACATTTATGGGTGATGGATTATTGATTACTTCAGCACAAGTTTGTATTACCGAACCGTCAGGTAAAGTCAACTCGAATATATGAGCACTACCAATACTAAGCCCTTGTATTAAACTATATAAGAAATTACCACTAGGGATAATATATTGGTCATAAGGTGGACAACAAAGTTCCACACCTATCGCTAGTGTCGTAGTTGTGGTTGTTGTTGGTCCTGGTGTTGTGGAAGTTGTTGTTACTGGTTGACAACATGGTATTGCGTTAGCAGCGATATCACAAATACTAAAATCATTAAATATACAAGGTGTGACCCCAGGTGTGAAACATGGTTGACAAAAACAAGGTGGTTGGTTACATGTACAAGGTCCCCCATAGGTATTCCATGACTCCGACATGTTATTTGACTCCTGTTGTATTAACATAACAACCGTGAATCTAGAATCGATATAAGTAAAAACTCCTGGTGTGATACTATTAAGATAATCTATAAACGATTGCCAGTTGTTGATGGCACCACTACCGACATAAAGCACATTTGCAGCGTTAGTTATAATATGTGTAGCTTTACTATAACCCATACCTCCCTGTGCGTATGGGTTTGTTGATGGAACAGACACACATTGGTTTGCCAAGGTATTCGGTGGAGTACCGGTTTCATGATAAAAGCTGCCCCAGGTTACATTAATGGGGATATTCCCATTTATTTGTTCATCCATTAAATATTCACACGCTCCAATAATGGAGATAGAAGCATGTGGTTTTAGGGTTAAACTATCACAGGAGGAACCATTAGTGATAGTTGCTAATGGTGGTGTTATGCATTCGTACCACACTGTAGTTGTAGTTGTTGTTAGTGGTCCGGTAGTGGTTGTTGTGGTTGGGGTACTAGTAGTGGTTGTGGTTGTTTGACCAGGTAACGTGGTGGACGTGGTTGTTTGCCCTGGACAACAAGGTATACCATTAGCTGATATAAGTGCTATAGATAACGCATTACAACCTAGCATATTTATTAGTCCGTTTGATGTTAGGTCCGATTGGGTCTCCACCATATTAGCGACAGGTATACCAACAATAGGGTTACATAATGGTTTCCAACATTCATTTTGTACTATCCCACCTGACACTAATAAGTTTGGTATTTGGAAGGCATAATTATCATCACAATTAAGTGAATTAAGTAATAGTAATAAATTACCTGTGGCCCCATATTGTACTGGTACACCAGTACCCACACAACAACTTTCTATCCCACATGTCACACAAGGGTCACCAGTAGTTGTAGTGGTACAACAATTATAACATGTGGTTGTAGTTGTGGTTATAGGAGCTACTGTTGTGGTAGTAGTTGTTAGGGGTTGTATTCCAGTTGTAGTGATAGTGATAATAGGGCACTGTTGACAATCGACAACACTACCAAGTAGTCCTCTTGTTGGTGGTGTTCCAAAAGTGTTTCCACACTGTCCTCCAACATACCCAGTATGCCAATCACCACTACCCGGATTATTACTTACATCTATATCATAACTGGTTGGTCTGGGACTGTCACCCTCATAGTACATACATGTACCATCAGATAATTGAATAACATCACCCTGACTTATAGGCCCTATAGCAGCAGTTAACTGGTTATGGAATGCCTGATTATTTGTATCAGTATTTGGTAAAAAACATGAACCTAAAGGCGGGGCCCCTGGTGTAGGAACTACTGGTACTGGATTAAAAGCGAGTGAATTATCACAATAACGCCAAGAATGATTGAGTCCGAAAACGGATGGTTGGGTTTCACACGCATCACAATCACCATATGGTTCAATAAACCAACCAGAATTTTGTAAAGAATGACCACCAAGATATTCAACATGTATAGCTTCTGGTGTTGCGAAGTCCCCTATATACTCAAAACAAGTCCAAAATTGTGGATATGGAGTTGAGTATAGTCTAATAAAGTCCCCAGGTACTATTTGATGCCCTGCACTTTGTTGGTAATAATAATTCTGAAAATGTTCATTGTTAGCTATTGTATTTCCTGGAGGCGAACCGGATTTACCAATATTACAATCGAAAGGGACTGGTACACTAAAAGGTTCGCTAGTAAAACAAGCTCTATATTTTTTATATCCCATAGTTTATTATTTAACAATAAATACCCACATCATGATTAAATAGGCGTACATGTAGTTGTCGTTGTTACTGGACAACATGGTATCCTTAGTGTCGGGTCTTGGTTCTGATAAGGTAACCAAGCTTGGAGACCAGCACACGGTGTTGGTGCTGGTGGTGATAGTAGTACGGCCCCTGTCACTGTTGGTCCGGTTGGGCTATTTATTATTCTTGCACAAACCGGTACACCACTGATAATAAATAAGTGTGAGGAACCTAAACTTAAACCATTTATATCAGTAAGTAGTGTTCCAATTGCTACGTATTGTTGGAATACTCCGTTCGTATCAGAACAACACTCTTCCAAACCTCTACCAGTTACATTTACAGTTGTTGTTGTTGTGGTTGGGCAACACCCGACTGATTGTCCTTTGTCTTCACATGTGTCACACTGGTCTGTCAACCCGGCTGGCCAAATAGGGAATAAGAATGTACCACTAATTGTCCCTACAATAGGTGCACAACCAACACATTTATGGAAACAACAAGCCATACCGTCAAATTGACCACCACTAACCACCAATCTAAAGGTATCGTCATTGTTCAATCCAGCAACTCCAGATACAGCACCAGGGTCACCTACTAATTCATAAACATCCCCAGTACAACAATGCTTTACATATTGTACTTCTTGGGTTGTAGTGGTTGTGGTGGTTGGTAGTGGGGCACAACACCCTAATGGGAGTGCTTGGTCTAAGGTATAACAATCACTATACACTATTCCTGGTGTAGTAAAAGTTGATACCGACAAACCAATAGGGTTATTTATAACTTTAAAACATCCCCTTATAATGAGTCCAGTAGTATCTACCAATTGGGTACTAAACGCTTGACCAACGATTAGACCATTAAGATACACTTCAAATGCTCCTAACGCTACATATTGGTCAAATGCCCCAGTTACTGGGTCCATACAACAAGACTCAACACCTATTGTACCACCTATTGTAGTTGTGGTAGTACAGGGAGCTTCCTCATCAAGTACACATATATTACAAGGGTCCTGATAAACAAGAGATGAGTAGATATTAACTGGTGTTATGGAAACAGCTACACCTGGACCACTCACGTTTGAGACGAACTCCCAACACCCTTCTTGAAGTGAGAATGGTGCTGTAATAATATTACCATATACTACGTCACCTAATATTAAATTACTGTTTAACCAAGTTAATATCACACCTGTAGCTATATACTCATCATAAGGTGGACAACATTGTCTAACACCTAAGGTTGGGGATGGTGTTGTAGTAGTTGTGGATACCGGTATTGTAGTTGTCGTTGTTACTGGACAACACAAAGTGTAATTGGTATTTGTATTTAATTCTGCACATGATGATGATACAAAAGAAGGTGCAAACATATTAGTTTGTATTATACCAACCGGGTTATTTATTATTTTCCAACAACCAGTATAATCGGATGGCATTATAGTACTATAAAACGCGTCACCCAAATTCATCCCCGCTAGAATCGTATAGAGTGTCCCTGCGGCTACAAATTGTAAGGTAGGGTCGCAACAATTTTCTAAACCTAATGGGCCAGAAGATGTGGTAGTTGTAGTTACTGGTCCTGTTGTGGTTGTTGTGGTTGGTGGTACCGTGGTTGTTGTTGTTGTTGGACAACTACAAGGTTGGTACATTTCTCTACAAATCATACAAGCGTAAGGATAATCCGTTGTCCAAACATCATCTATGTTATTTAAAGTTAACATAGGTGCTCCCACTACTGGTTCGTAGGTATGGATAGCTTCGTCAACAATAGTAAGACACATATTAGGACATGGTGTGTGTATAGTATCTATTGGTACTATACTTGGGTTACCTGTGGTACCACTAACTAAACTAGGTATGTCGTATACGGTATTATAATACACTTGATTTTTATTACAACATAGGTTTTCCCCCCAATATGGGTTAGTTGGGTCATAACAACATGTTAATAGTCCGTATGTCGTACAACAACCAGTATGACTTGTACCTGAATAATTGTAACATGGGTCTTGTTTATCAACGTTACGAGGATTTACCGATATAGGTCCTATTTGGTTGTCTATATATTCCCATACTGTCTGTCCTAAATCCCATGCTGGGTTACTTGCCGGTATAGACGTGTTAACAATAGTTGAAGCTGTGGCTATTTGGTATGGGTTGTTACCACCAACACAGTTAATATTATCACACCATTGTACTACCCACGATGCTATTTCAAGTGGTGGTATATTCACATATTGGAATGGAACTATCTGGTAGTGTCCAATACCAGGTGCGTTATTTTGATTTACGTAGATATAATCAGGTGCACTACCTCCTTGTATTTCATCTAAACAGTACGTACCATCGGCTGATGTTAAACATACATCATCCTCTACACTTGTAGATGTACCAGTGTAAAATATTTCTAAGTGAGAAACACCAGATAAACAGAAACAATCTGCACACCTTTTCGTTGTAGTGGTTGTAGTTGAGGGACAAGGGACAGACCAACTAAAATTAGTCTCCGTACAACCTGAACATATACAAGGTGGGTCCCCTGCCGCGACACTATTAGTACACCAAAACTGATATGTAAATCCAGCCGGAACTACTGGTGCTGACGGTTCACTTGGAACAACAACATAACACCCAGGAACCCCGTTAATTGTACCCAAAAGTCCTTGACCTACTAATATGTCGGTTTGGTCATTTGGATACGATAATATCGTATTACAATCAGCTGTTAATGAGAACACATACTCTTCACAACAAGCAGATAACGCGAAAGGTAGACATACGGTAGTAGTGGTTGTAGTACAAGGAATCTCACACGCGGCACAACTATAAAGTGGTATAGGTGGGTAATTTATACTAATTATTGGGCCCTGTTCTCTACCTATTGTTTCCCAACATTCATTTGTAAGAGTATCGTAGAAAGCATTATAAGAAGTTAAACCTGAAGCTGGATTAGTTAAATCACCACACCACCTAGCAAACACAATATTATTTGTTTTACAACAAGCTGATAAACCTTGACATGTTGTGGTTGTTGTGGTTGGTGGGACTGTTGAGGTTGTTGTAGTAGCTGACCATGCTGTTGTTGTGGTTGTTGTTGGTGGGACTGTGGTTGTCGTACATACAATATGGTGGGTATCTAAACATCCACCAATAGAAAAACAATCTTGGTAGAATATACTTGGCACTACACTTATATTGTAAAGGTCCGGTCCTGGTATTTCTATTCTCTCATAACACATATTAGTCCCCACATCATAAAACACTTGACCGATAGGCATAAAACTTAAATCTGTTTTAGTACAACCAGAACAAGTTTCATTAGTGGTTGTAAACTTTCTAACAGGTCTAATATATTTTGGGCTACCTTGTATAATATTATTATTTATGTCTGGGTAAGGTATGAGAGATTTACTATGTAATTCTGAACTAAATAACTCAGGGAATATGGAGTCTCTACCCGAACATGGTGTACCTGTAGGGTAGTTAGGTCCATTAGACATACCTAAACTTAAATGTATATTATTAAACCCATTAAACATTGGGAAGTATTCCGCCCTACTGGCATCACATTCACTAGAAGTCCAGTAATACCCACCTTCAGCAAAATTATATGTAGAGTAAAAAGTTTCGTTTGGTGGTCCTGCGGCTAGAGGGTTTTCTAAACCAATAGTTTGACCCCCAGTAGAACCAACAAGTCCATTATACATTTCATTCATTTCTTTAATGGTAGGTAAGTACCAATCTGTGTATCCACTAAATGAGAATGTAGAACATATGTGAGCTGCACTATGAAGAGTTATATTAGAAGCGTCTAAATTACTTCCAGGGTTTGGCCAAACACTATTACCTATGTATTCTTTTGTACAATCCAAATAACCACCACCAGCATCAGCCTTTTTATCTTTACAATCATATGTAAAAGGTACTGTATTACCACTACAAGGGTTTGTTCTAGCCCAATTAACATCAGTAGTACATGAAGGACAACACGGGTAACCGTAAATGTCTGGTGTACAAGCATTATTTATTTTTGATGTGTTGTCACTACCCGCGAATATTTCTCTTGAAGTTCCACTAACATAAAGGTTCATACATCCCCACATTGTAAATGTATGTGCTGAATCAGTCGCGTTTGCGGCTATTATATTTTGGGGTAAATCATAGTTAGATAAATTTACATCATATGGTGAAGCTTCCAAATAATTCCCTTGACCATCATGATAGAAGACAACACCACCCGCTGGTCCCGTATCACCTATACTATATGTTTGTCCAGTTAAACAACAACAAGGTTTAATACCATAACAAATATGAGGACGAGTAGTAGTTGTTGTGGTAGGTCTATTAGTTGTTGTGGTGGTTGTTTTTGGTGGGTCCCATATTGTTGTAGTAGTTGTAACACAATCATCTACTATCTTATGAGTTATCTCACAACACTCACAATCATCATAAGGTCCATTTAGTGGTACATTGACGTTATAATTTGTTGGTCCTGGGTACGCTATTCTTTCATAACATTGTCCAGATAATGGGTCAAACCATGTATTACCTATTGGTACAGTAGATAAATCAGTAGTTGTATATCCAGAACAAGTTGCGTAATTATATGACCTAACAGGTCTTAACCACATAAATAGGAAATTCTTCTGCAGTACCTGCATTGTTGTACCCCACGTAGTTGGGAGTCCAATAGCAATTGTATCGTATACTGGGTTGGCTGGATGTTCACTAGAAGTAATCCATATTGGTGGTTGGTCTGTTGAACCTGAAAAAGGTTTTAAGTCGTCTAAGTCGGCTAAATTATACAATGGAGATAATAGAGCTTGTCCTGGACCTATATTAAACCATAATTTTAACCATTCGTTATAACTTGGAGCAAACCAATCATCATACCCGTTATAAATTAAAGTGTCGAGATACGTTGCCCATGGGGTTGGGTCTGGACACCCAGCAGCAATAATCTCATTTGTATTTATTTTTCCCATACCAATTGAAGTACCTAGAGTTGGGCTCGGAAGTACAGGTGTGCCCCAACAACCCCATCTCATACCAAAACCACCAATTTCTGTTGATTTAGGTGCTACTTCATATATGATGTTATTAATCGTATCAACATGAAATACAAATCCTCCGGCTTGACCTACATCACCAACATTAGGAACAACACCAATTATAACGTCATCTTCACAACAACAAGGTTTTAACCCCCATATTTCACTTGGTCTTGTTGTAGTAGTGGTAACAGGTTCACAAATAATTTCATTAATTTGCTCACAAGCATCACAATCTATATAAGGACCTCCAGGATTTGGTACTGGAGCGGTAAAATCAAAATATGTTAGTCCTGGGTCAGCAATATGAGTAAAGCATTCACCTGACGTAGCGTCATACCAAGTTCCACCTATAGGGATTGCTGATAAATCTGTATATGTAAAACCAGAACAACCAGTATCGTTTATACGTTCTGGCATACAATTCGCACCATTAGGGTAATCATCATTACAACAACAAGAATTAAGACCCATATTTGTAGTAGTATCATCCCAAGTTATACCTTTGTTAGTTAAACTTCCACCCCACCCTGAATTTGGATTTGTGTCACAATCTGAACAAGTGGTTCCGTTAGTTGAATTCGTTACAGTACATACTAAATTAGAATAGAAGTCAGGAGTACCTTGACCCATATATCTTAGACAAGTACACGTCATACCTGGTATTCTTGAAGGCCCCAACCCTGACGGACCATTAGTGTAGGTTATATTGTCATTCCAGTAACACCATCTAACGGTTTCACCCACAGATGGACTTCCAAGATATTGATAGAAATCTAGATTGTTCGCTAAATAATCGACAGATGGGACAGTACTAGTATTTGTAACACCATCATAACAAGCGTCACCAATGTAGTTTGGTGTACCGAAATATTCGATGCCCCATGTTTTGTTGACTGTCCCCAGAATGGAGGCTATATTAGGTATGTAGTCAGAAATTTCATTCCAACAAACCTCAAATAGGTGAGATACTGGAGCAGTGGATTTGGTGATGGTGGTGGTAGTGGTAAGGGTAGGAGATTGTGATAGTGACGATTCAAGGTTTTGGAACCTAGAAAATAACGGTACCACACCAACATCAGTAGATATATTTAGTTTTTGTCCAAGGCATCTAGCTTCACCTGATTCGTATTTAACTTGGTCTACAATATCTAGAATTTCTATAGATTGGTGTCCATAGGCGTTATCCTGATACAAATTGATAAAGTCACCAATCTTAAGTGCGTTTACCGATGTTCCATCATTTCTAACAAAATTAGATAGGGGACCACCTCCTGATGCTAATTGTTGTGTTGTGGTTGTGGTTGTTTGTCCAAATAAGGTAGTGGTTGTTGTTGTTGGTATAGCGTATGTTGTAGTAGTTGTTGTTGGTATAGCGTATGTTGTAGTAGTTGTTGTTGGTATAGCGTATGTTGTAGTAGTTGTTAGTTGCCCAAATACTGTTGTTGTAGTTGTAATTGGGGGTATAGTGTATGTTGTAGTAGTTGTAGTTGGAGGTATAGCGTATGTTGTTGTAGTTGTAGTTGGCGGTATAGCGTATGTTGTTGTTGGTGTTGTAGTTGGGGGTGTAAATGCCTTTTTGTCTATATAAGTGCATGAAGTAGTATCACTTTTTGTAACATATTGGTCACCATCTTTTGTCCATACTTTAACTAAATAAGCTAGACCATTAACATTTATATCTTCCCAACCTACCTTATTAACCCCCCCATTAGTAGGTTCGTAATATAGAACTGTTGGTGCGGTGGTAATTAGTTTAGTTTTTTCAGGTGAGGTTATTTGACCGAAAATATCTCTAGTATCACCAATAAATTGTGGTACCTGTTGTAACATACTTAAACTTTGTAAATCTTCACACACACAACACTCATTATTAGTACCTCCGGTTGATAGTCCGTTAACACCAAAATGCCACCAATTACCAACTGGGTAGTATGGGACCGCTGATGAAGATACTGTTCCCATATATTTTAAACATAGTACATCATTATTAAAACCATTTAAAGTGGAGTGTAGGGTAACTACTTGACCTACACCTGGACTACCAACCCAACTATAAAAGTAATTACCTCTAGTTACCATATCATCTAACCCAACTGCTGTCATAAAGTCTATAAGTCCTGATGTTGTTCCCGGGGCGTCAATAGCTGATATGCCCACACCAGGTGGGAATGGTGATGAAGTGGGTGATGGTAAAAAAGAAAATAGTTCACATTCCTCAAACACGTGAAAAGTACGTATCTCCGCTAATCCACCATCACAACTATAACAATCATTATGTGTTGATAATACGGTAGCGGTACCAACAGGACAAATATCGTAATTAACGCTTAAAGGGCCCCATATTCTATTACCTACATAAGCAATCCAGTAGTCACAAAATATAGCCATCAATATACCGAAATTACTACAATTACCTAGGGCGAATATTGGGTCGTTAGGGTATGACCAAGTATAAACACCCAAATATTTAATGCAATTTGTAAATGTTCCTAGTGCTATACCTGAATCTGGGCAGGCGACTGTCCACTCCATTTCTACAGTTATCACTTCTCCAGGGTTTGGGCTACCTAGATGATTATAAAAATTTTGATTATTTAATGAATATTCTTGTACTGCGGCTAAGTCTTGACCAAGGTATGCACTATCAACGTACCCTGTCTGAGAATCAAGCCATACTGGAGCAAATTTAGGGTACCCATTCAGTTGTGGTATAGAAGGGTCACCTGGACAATCCTCAAACATATGTAATGTAACATCCACATTTGCGTTTGCGTTTAATGGTATAGTTGGTAAGGGAGTGCTGTTTGGTAAAGGGTTTAGGTTAACATAGTCTCCCAAGGTCACAGTCGTCTTAGGTTTACTATAGTGGGTACCTTCCGGCATTATCGGTTGGTATGTCCTTGTATCAGCTGACGGACAACAACATCTTTCTACCCCATAAATTTGTCTAAAAGTGGTACTAGTTGTTGTTGTTGTTCTAAATATCTTGGTTGTAGTTGTGGTTGTTGGTGCACAATATGGGTCTTCACCATCTCCATTAGCCATACATTCAACACAGTTATCAATACCAAAAAGACCTAGTGGGTTTAAGGTTATCCCATTGGGTGGAAGAGGGTTAGGTGTCACTATAACCTTATAACACGCCTTATGGTCTATGTCATTAAATGTCTCACCAATAGCCAAACCACTAACTGAACCAGGGTTATCCACAATCCATTGTTCTGCTGTTGAACCAGTGATACAACACTCTTCTACTGTAATACCTGAAGTACATGCTGTATGAAAACATACTGTCGCTGATAATGTAGCTATACCAATATTATTAGCTTGTGTAGTCCCTAACCAATTAGATAGTAAGTATTCGTGACTATGTACTGATATAAAACCAAAATGTGTTAACCCACTTACACACCTACCATCAGGTGTTTTACCTGGACCGTAACCAGAATTCCAAAAACAAGCATCCGCACAATAAGGGTTTGTTTGTTTTATAGCATCAAAATTATATAGACCACCACCATTATTTGCGGCACCAATATCTACAAAGTCCACCGCGGGAACTACTCTACCTTCAACAGCTCCATACGCATTTAATTGAGTAATCCTTTCCTGTTGGGTATCATTTACTGGTAATGTGTAAACAAAACTATTAAATGAACCATTATTACCTGGAGTACCAGTAGGTTGGTCCCAAACACCATTATAGTATGTACCCATAAAAGAATCAAAATCTCTTAAGTAATTTTCTGTTGGTGTTATTTTCTGTAACCCAGATGTTACATTAATACTGTTGAGTTGGTTGGTATTCCAATCAGTACAGGGTACTGGTGGTGTTATAACACCAACGCCACTTGGAGCATTACATACCGGTAACCATGGACTATCGTTATACCAAGGTTCAGTTTCATTGACAAAAGAAATAACCACAGCATTAGGGTCATTTAGAGCCGCGGCTATTGGCATATCAAGTCCAGACCCACATACACCTTGTGGAACACTTATCCCAACTGGGGTTGGTATAAATGCATTTGTACCTTCCCATGGGTATCGTGAATACCTTAACCAAGATTCAGATTGTTGTTGTGGTGGTGGTACTGTAGCCTGATATAAACACCCAGTATAACCAGGTAATGTTTGAATAAATTGTTGCCACCAAGGTAGAACCACATTATTAGCTAATTGAGCTACACTAACAGCAAAACTACCACTCCCATCATAAAACACATAAAAATTAGTACCAGAAAATATACATGGACATTCACTAGGTGGTGTAGGTGGGCATTCACATTCACACGATACTAGAAGTGTGGTTGTGGTTGTTGTTGGTGGTGCGGGTGTAGTAGTTGTAGTTGTTGGTGGCCCAAGTGTTGTCGTAGACGTGGTAGTAGATGGGGCACACGGGTCTGTAGTTGTTGTTGTCGATACAGGTACTGTAGTTGTTGTGGTTGTGGGACAAGGATTGTCCGGTGTCTCACAAAAACTACCAGCACATTCTAAACCAGCTAACGCTGTTACTCCAGATATACTACCTAATATAGTATTAGTTATAGGTCCTGAAGGTAATGTATATTTTGTTAAAACTAGGTTATCTGTCGCTCCAGAACAACACGTATTTTCTCCCCAACTAATTTCAATATCGTTACCATGACTGGAGCCTGGGGCGTAATCGGATAGGTCAATTGGACTACCAGCTGGTATTGGGTTTTTGAAAAAGAAACAGTATGTGTGTTCCATTAGTGGAGTTGGTGTAAGTGCTGGAGCACCAGCAATACAAGGTGCCGCCCCACCACGACACCTACCACCACCTGCACCAGCACTAATTGGTGGTGTCGCATCACAAATAGCAACAGGGAATCCAGGTCCTGTTGGGTACCTAACTAATTCATATTTCCAACTTCCTATAATTGTACCAGAACCGTCAGGATGTCTAACCGTGAAGTTCCAATTATTAGTACTAGCGGTAAAATTATCCCCGTTAAAAACTTGACCTGATTGGGCTGAGTCATACATCAATACTTTCATATACTCTGCACCCATTACTTGGTCTTTGAATGTCCCCACCCCTGGTAGGTTACCGTTTGTACCTACATCAAATACCCCTTGTGTTACAATTTCTCCTGGTGTAGTCATACCCCCATCTTTCCATATCTCAGCATATTCTGGTTGACATGGTGTACCCATTCCACCAAATTGTAAAGTTATTTCAAATTGAGATGGTTCACCTACCATTACACCTAAACCTATATTAGCTGGATTTTCAAGATATAAAATATTTGCACAATTCCCAGCAGGAGAATTAGGCCATTGGCCACATTGGGCTACACCTGCCTGATACCAATCTCTATTACCGGTACAATTTTGATGCTGAAGAGTACCTTCACCACAAGGTGAAGGTGTTGTAGGCATACATGATGGAACACCAGGAAAATTACCATCCATTACAATATTATAGTCCCATTGTCCTATGTTAGTGTTAGTAAATGGGTCGTATACCGTTAAAGTTAGTGGGTTGGTTGTGTCCCCAGTTAACATATCCATACTTACAAAATTCCCATCTTTGTCAAGTACGTTTAAACTTAACTTAAGTGATTCAGCCCCTATTATTGGTCCAAACAATGGAGCAGCTCCTTGAATATTTCCGGGAGCACATGACCAAGGGGTGGGAATAGTAAAGGCACATTGACCAGATATAATCAGACTTTCGTCAATCCACGTATGTTGGAACTGTTGTGGTGTACCCCCCGAACAACTAGGTAGTTGTCTTACAATGTAAAGGTCTTCACAATCATATAGTAAACCAGCGGAAATACTACTATTAAGTAATGGGTTTATAGTCCCAGGTATTGGATTGGCGTTTAATGTTGTACCATCAAAAATACACACATAACCAGCTGATGAATTACAATTTCCTGGACCAAAAGAACATTCATCCAAATAAGTATAAAAATTGTTAGTTCCTGGTACGTTAGATAACCCACTCATATGAGCATATGGGTTAGGTGGACTTGTAAATACGGTAAAATCACCCAAATAAGTTACACTACCATTAACCCATGGTTGTATCTGATATACCGGATGAACAGTATTATTATAAGGAATAAAAATTAATTTATCATTTAAGCTATCATAACCTAAACAACCTTCACCTAACTCCTCAGTTCTTATACCACTTGTGTTATTACACACATCATAACCAGTATAAGTTTGAGCTAAAGACCCACTACCTGTGTTAGGGTTTACTTGGTATATGTGTAAGTCGTATCTAGATGTACCATTACAAGTATCATCTATTTTATGTTCTAAAAATGCCCCATATAAAAAGTTATTTGTTGTTCTTTTAGCGAACCCTTGGAAGAACATATGTGGTATAGCTCCCCACATTGTTGGGTCTTTTAAAGCAATAGGTAACGTGGTTTGGGTGTGGGGTGAAGTTTTATGTATCGAATAAAAACCATTATTTCCTGTGGTTCCCGTATTGATTATCTCCCAAGCTCCTGTAATTAAGCAACACTCATCACAACACGGTATCGTTGTCGTTGTTGTTGACGCGTAAGGGTCTGGTGTTGTCGTACTAGTAACGCAATCACCAGTAAGTGGTATAGTACCAAAATCACATGGGTCTGGTGTTGTAGTTGTTGTGGTTGGTGGTACCGTGGTTGTTGTTGTTGTTGGACAATCACCAGTTAACGGGATTGTACCAAAATCACATGGGTCAAGTGTTGTTGTAGTTGTTGTTTGACCAGGTAACGTGGTTGTAGTTGTTGTTTGACCAGGTAACGTGGTTGTAGTTGTTGTTTGGCCAGGTAATGTAGTTGTAGTTGTAAAACCTAAAATTGTTGTGGTGGTAGTAACACACTCACACTGACCATCAGTCACCAAAAAGTCGTTCGCTAAAGGTGGGATGCCGTCATAGATAGTTGTTAATGTACTCCCAGTACCAACTAATAGATAATTGTTTGCTCCAATATCCCTAATAAGGCTCCACCAGTTATTAGATATCGGTAGTGACCCCCAAGGGTTTTGTTTTATTAATATACCGTGTGTTAATATACTATTAGAAGGGTTACTAATGTGGTTATATATGTACGGTGAAGTCACATCATTACAATAAGAACCTTCTAACATATCACCAGGATACGTTACACCAGATAATACACCTTGGAAATACTCTACAGGGTAAATACACACACATTCTGTAGTGGTGGTTGTGGTTGTTGGTTCTGGTGGGATATAAGTCGTTGTTGTTGTGGTAGAAGGGCATTCAGCTGTAATATACTCAGTATACGAACAACCGTCTGGTGCTAACACTTCCACACAATACGTTTTACAACATTCTAAAGTCAAATCAAAACAAGTGGTACTTGCTGTACACCAACCAAAATGTGGAGCTGTACATCCTGACACGTACATTATTTGGCAATTGGTACAATCTGAATCACATAAAGATATTGTAGAGTTTGTAAAATCTGGAGAAACATCTATACTATACTCTTCTGTACAAAGTGTTGTGGTAGTTGTAACAACAGGTTCTATAATCTCAAACCCAAACATTTTATGATTGTAATTAGGTACGTATGTTGTTTGTGTTGACGCTGTTTGGGGTACCACCTCCCAGTTATAGGTTTGTGGGTCTATTTTAGCTAACCCATTGTAGGATAGAAAGTAAAATTTATCATCATACTCATCGTAGGTTAAGTCACCAACCCACGCTCTTCCACCAAATGGTATATTACGACCCGCTTGGTTATTAATAACATATGAAACATGTGCTGAACAATAACTTAATACTGTGTTAACCCCATTGTTTGTGTTTATGTGTTGGAATGTTAGACCACTTGTCATCCCACTGATATAGCCTACCGCGTATAACTCACTCTGTCTATACGCTAAACCAAGACCACTATTTAAAAAACAGGTAGTCCCAGAATAAAATGGTTGTTGTGGTGTTGCATTTGGATGACTAACACTCCAAGTGTGTAAATATAAATCACCAACAGCTGGGTAAACCCATGAACCCATACCACCCATTGTCATATCAACCCCTTGCATGTTTGTACACCTTAATAAGGTAAAACAATCGTTTGCTTCATCATAAGCAAATCCACCAACTAAAGGTTGCCACCCATGGTTATCGTAAGGTAATGTTAATGTAAGCCCCGAATATATTGTTTTGGTCCTACCTCCCCAGTCTTGGTCTGTTTTGAAGATTTGTCCTGGTAATTGCCAAGAACTTATGGAACCATTTTCACCAGCGAACCCATAAAGTTTTTTATTCTTTTGGGTCATTCCATAGTATGGGTCCATATTAAAAAATGGACCAGAGTACGAAGATTCTGGAGATTCTGTGATACCCGCTTCGTTCCTAGGTATTAATGGTGGTGGTGAACCTACGGGGGCTAAATTCCACTCATATAAATCATACTTCCATATGTTAGGTCCAGAAATTGAACCTTGTTGTATAGTATAAGCGGAGAAATTTGGTGAAGGCATATAATTAAAATATTAAATTATGAACATGCTCCTGAGTAGGTCACACCGTTAGTTATTCCACTATACACAGATATATAAGTTCCTACCAGAGTGGCACCGGTAAGTAGTCTAACTGGGGTAAATGTAGTACCAGAAGTACTGGAAGCATAGACTTCCCAACCATAAACACCCGTAGTTAAAAGAGAGTATTTCAAATGACTATCCCAATAATTTTCTTTTGTTAACCCGGAGGACGAGTAACTAGAAAAAGGGTAACTATACTCAAGAGTGAATCCTGTTGAGATTACGTGGTCCCTGAAAGTCCCAGCTGTAGTTGTAACACCACTTAGACAAACGGACTGTAAACAGTACGCTGTATTAGATTCACAAGCTGTGTTATAAGCTATCGAATCAGTAAATTTAAAGAAAGGACCTGTATTATCTGTAGTAGCTGAAACCACTTGTACCGTACCAAACATATCCGTTTTATAATATTTTCCATTTGTTAACCCAGGAGCGTTTACAGCTCTACCAATTAGATTTGTATTTCCTGATGTACTTTGTGGGGATATAACTCCTTGTACCATAACATTGTATGGGTTATAGGTGCACCCGGTCCCACCAAAAATTGTAGTGGCGGTTAAACAACAAGTACCACTGAAACAATCACAGTTTTCACACTCTGGATGTGGTACGGAAATAGTCTTTATGCAGTAGTCTTCACCACAAGGAATACACATTGGAAAACATACATTTCCAAATACGTCACCAGGACCTGTCTGTCCCGAATAAACGCAATTAGTACAACCAGATTGGCACAAATATACATCATAAGGTGCACTACTTCCGGTTATATAAAAATTGATACAATTTTGAGCCATATTATTATAATTATTCTATAAATATATTACCATCTATTATTACTTGTAATTTCATGATTAATTATTGATTACAAGTTGCACAATTGATAAACTGGTTAGATAATGTATTACCATCAATAATCCTCAAGGTAGATACATCTGGTACACACGGTTCCACTGTTGTTCTATAACACCCACTATATGTTAGCGAGCCATTAGGGTCATATGTACCATTAGTTAACCCAGAGAAACTATAATACCCACCATCTACTAATAGTGGTGACGCACATGGTCGTATCAAAGATAGAAACCAAGCGTTCGCATTACAATCAGATATACCATAACAAACGGGTGGGTTACAAGTTGTTGTAGTTGTTGTTGGTACTGGTATTGTGGTAGTTGTGGTTGTTGGTGCCGTGTATGTTGTTGTCGTTGTTGTTGGTTCTGGTATTGTGGTAGTGCTTGTGGTAGTTTCACATGGTTCGTCATCAATTATCGGTGGGCAACATAAACATTCTGGTTCTGAAACAAAAACAGTGTATGATGTTTTTATAAATCCACCACAGTCTTGGTTTGTTTTTTGTATACTAGTACTAAAAGTGTAGATTCCTGTTCCGTAATTGTAGTCATTTTCTATTTTACTCTTAATCCAATCAGGTATGTTAGTATTGGGTGACCAAGTAAACCCACTAGACTCCCAACAAGTACCAGCACTAAAGTGACCAGTATATATGTCAGTAACCTCACTAAGACTACATTCACAATTATCAGCATTTAATAATTGTGTATCCGGAGATAATTCCCAATAATAAGGGTAACCACAACCAGACCAACAGATTTCTACCTTATCTGCGTTTCTTTTTAAAGAATTGGTCCAACCGTTATCCATCCCCGTTAACCCTATATCACAGATGGATGTGATAAATCCACCCATTTCTGTACACCCAGAGGTATAACAATCAACCCCACAATCTATACAATCCAAATCTTTTGCTGATGGTGTTGCGTGACACCAACATGTACCACTTATACTCAATATTGTATTGTTAGGGTAAAATGTACCACATTCCATAGTCAATTGCAATGAAGAGGACGGGTTACCTAAGTCTATCCAGACGGGTAAAACCTCACAATCATCGTAACCAATGATATTTTTAGAGTATAAAACTTCCGTGTTAATATCCCTTTCATCAGCTACTAAGAAAAAATCATAGTAGGATGTGTAGTCTAATTTAGCGTCTAATCTATTAAAATAATAATTCTTTAAATTCTGTGGTCCCATTATTCATAAATACTTATAGGTGTAGTTAATATTTATAAGAAAAAGCAAACATGAAGAAATTAAAACATAAAGGTGATTGTGAGACCACACATAATGGGAAAACCCACGATGAATGGGAGTTAGATGAGATAAATAAAGAAGAGGAAGAACTGGAAGAATTAGTAGATTATGATGGTTCATTGATTGGTAGTAAGATACCTAATAACGTCAATGTCGCTAATATGACCAGTTCGAGTACTCTGGACCAAACAGTTGATAGGTCACGTCAAAGAGGTATGAGTTACGATTACTACTATAAACGATATTGGGGTGAAGCCTATTTAGGTAAACAGTTAGGTGCTGATAATGACGATGATGGCCTAATAAGTACCGATGGTTTAGGTTGGGATGATACCGTGGAAAAGTACGAAGATTTGGGTAAGACAACTAGAAAAGCTCAAGATAAGGCTGTGGAAATGGGTCAAATACCGGATGAAGAGGACGTACAGATGATTAATGAAAAATCTAGACAGAGGATGAAGGATATGATTGAAATGATTTTATCTAAAAGAAATGGGGAAAACGATTTAAGTGACCCTGTAGAACTCCATGACGTAAATCCTTTGGTTAAAAGAAAATTTAAAAGTCTTAAAAAAGCTATAGAAGCTGATGACCAAGACTTTATGGAAGTGATAAACAACTTAATGAAAGACGATAATGCCGGACATTAATTTAGAAAATAAGACATTTACTTGTCCTGATAAATTAGTTAATAGAATTAAATCTTCTTTAAATGATTTTAACGGACCAAAAACAACGGAAGGTTACGTTCGTGCACAAAACATAGTTGATAGTCCCGTAATAAGTTTAGCTCTACTAAAAAAAATAAATAATTTCTTTAGGAGTAATGACGAAAGTCATCCAGGTTACGAGTTAACTGGTGGTGATTTTGGTAAAAGTACTTTTTCTGAAATGGAGAGACAAACTAGGGAGGGGGAATCTAGGGGTCGTAAAACAAAAATGAGGGGTGGTCTTGAGAATACACATAAAAAACCCCATGAAAGAGACGATAATGCAAATGTGACAGCGGTACACGTCCCAACGGTTGACAAGGCTAATAGACTTAGGGAAAGTATCGATGAAATAAAAAGATTAATAAATATTTAAATAAAAACAATTAAAAATGGCTGATAACAAGTACAATTCAAAACCTGGACAAACATTAACTGACATCGCGGAGATGGAGTATAAAAAAATGATAACTAAAAATATCTACCAACCAAATGACCCAGAAAATAATTATTCGGTTAACCATTCGAACGCTACAACTGGTGATGACGAAAAGGGTAAGGGTAACGCAAGTTACTTAGGGGTTTATAGTGATGAAACTGGTAGTCTAACAGATAAGAACGAAAGAAAATCTTTAGTAGCTAGTAACCTATATAATAAGAAAAAAGAATATTATAATGTTACTGATGAAGCTGGTGGAAAGTCTGTAGGTATATAAACTAGTTAATTAAAATGAAACTTTACAATACAGTTCGTGAACTTATATTAGAAGTAGCCAATCGTGATGAGGTGATGAAAGCTATTAGAAATAGAAATTTAGTTTCTATATACTACGCTGGTGACACCACCAATAATCCTGGTTGGAGGACTATAGAGCCCGTATGTTTTGGTCTCTCTAGAACTAAGAATGGTCCAGGAAACCCGGTCGTAAGGGCATGGCAAAAAGACGGAGCAACTGATAGACCTAATACAATGCCTGGATGGAGATTGTTTAGGACTGATAGAATTAGGAACTTTGATAACCTTTACGATTCATTCGATGAGGTTAGACCTAACTATAACCCCAATGGGGATAAAACTATGAAAACTGTTTATATAAACGCGAAATTTTAATGGCTGACTTAACTAAATTACAAAACTCCTTACTTAAAGCAAAAAAAGTTATGGGACAGGTGGAGACTGGAGGAACAAAACCAACTTCACAAAACCGTACAATGAACCAAACAATGACAGAACAGGTACCACCTGAACAAATGTTATCACAACTACCACCTAACGCTCCTAACTCACCTAACGCTCATATACCAAAAGAACGACCAATGAATATGAACCCTAAGTCAGGACATAGTAGGGAAAAGATTATGGAATCTAAATTACCAGACGCAATTAAAAATGCAATGATTAATAACCCTATACCTACCATGGATTTCAATAACGCTACCAATAAGTTAAGCCCTGAATTCATAGAAGAAGTTTCTAAAAAAATGAAGAGTCAAGATTATTCTGTGGATGGTATGAGGAATACCGCTAACTCAGCAGTAAACATCCCACAAAGTTCAACAATAGATATCCCACCACCATCTGCATCATCTAAACCTACTAATGTTGCACCTCAAAATAGAACAACAATACCTACATCTGATTTTGCTAACGTAATAAAAGAAACGATTAAAGAATCTTTAGACGAAATAGTAGAAAAGAAAGTAAGGAATATATTAGAAGAAACTAATATAAATGAAAATTTAAGTCTTAGGGTGGGTAATAAAATATTTTTTGGTAAGATTAATAAGGTTAAATCCGTAAAAAAAAATAGTTCTAGGTAGGTAAGTTACCGACTATTTTAACCGAACATAGTTATCCAATTAAATGGCACATTGGGTTGTTCTCTACAAACACCCTTTTCTTCATAGTATTTATTAACTTTTTCTGTATACTCCTTGGAATTACTAAAATTTTCGCTACCTGTAAATAGAGTTCTCTCATCTTTACTCAGTTCATGTGCAAATCCAAAGCTTGGTACAGTTGACGGACTACAAGACCAGTTACTATCCTCACAAGCCATCCCAATAAAATTAAGTCCCATACACGCGTAACATTCACAATTTAAAAAATCTGATGCTTCTTTTAACATTGTTAATTTGTCCGCTCCATTACAGGCTGTAAAATAAACCTTGGTACTGGAATCCACAACTTGTTTAAGACCTTTTAAGAATCCGGCATGGAAACTATACGTCATTGGTACCTCTTGGTCTGCTCCTTTTTTTCTTGTACGGTTTGGTGTTATTAATAAAGTACCAGGGGTACCATGAGAACCAATCAACACCTCCTCTAAAATAATACCCTCATCATTTAAATAATTAAAAAACTCATTAGCTTCTTTTAAAGTCTTATAGGTTCCTGTTACAAGACCCATCGCCTCTAAAGCTTTAACAGCAAACTCTTCCCACCCTTTTTTTGGAAATATTAACCTGGCTTTGGTCGGTGTTGCTCCAGCAATTAACTTTATTAACTGACTTAAGGGGTTGTACTCAACCAACCCATACCCAACATTTTTAACTAAACTAAATATTTTGTCTTTTAGTGTAGGTTCTGTTTGTTCTCGTAATATTCTTTTTATTAAGTCTTTCATTTTAAGAAGGTGGGTTACCAAAATAATTAGCCTGACTAACAACTTGGAAATTTATTGCCTCCCGGTAACTGTTAACCTCTAGATTGGAAGTGGCTTTTAAGTCTATAAAATACTCATTAGGTATCATATCCCCAGTGTCGATAATAAAGTAGTTTTGGTTGTATGCACGACTAACTTTACTCCATGGGTGTGTTTCTACTTGTTGTGTACCTTGTTTAACAAATACCCTATACTCTAAATCAGACACATCCACATTAACATTAACCGTATATGGTTTTCTTGCTGATACTATAATTTTTCTAACATCACCACCTACTATTTTTTCAGCCTTTTTTAAACCACTAAAAGAATAACCATAAGTTTTAGGTTCACCCACATTGGTCCCTATATTAAAATACTCACTATTGGATTTTAATGTGAACTTGTTGGTTACTTTATCTTTACACACACCATTTATTTCTACGTTTGACCATTGGTCTCTAAATAAACAAGGTGTGGTGTAGGTATCACAATCTATACTAAAACAAGTACAGTAAACACCTTTAGTAACTTTGGATATATTGGTGGATGTTAGTGCTGAAACAATATTATTACTATTGTCGTATATGGTAACACTAGGCAAAGAGTCTAAATCTACTGGGTGACCACCGGCATTCACATACAAGTATAAACAATTAGTCTTTCCTTCATAAAAATTCGCTCTAGAGTCTTCTATAGTATCATCATAATTACTTTCTAGATAAGGTTCATAAAATGTTTGTGTGTATTTTGTGTAAAACCCTACCGAATAACTTTCTGTTAACCCTGTCATATTTTCATACCTAGCAAAAAACGAAATACCGTACCCACAATCATCAGGAGTACCACCACTTAATATGTTATTAATTTCTGCTGACATATCAAACACAATATTCTCATTACCGTTATCGAAATGTTGTGTATCTATAATAGAAACAGCTGGTGCTCCACCGTTATTATAAATTCCTGGATATAACCACGACTGTAAGGTGGTAGCTTTAAAATAGTTACTTGGTCTTTCTGAATAACTTTTGTCCGTTTTCATCGCTTGGAAATCCCATGAAGATTTGTAGTCGTACCCTACACCCTCGTCCCAACATGCTGTAGTCGCTGAAACATGAACATTATCCACTATTTTAAATAATAAAAGGTCAAAAGAAGTTGCTCTCATACGTGCAGAGGCATTTTCAGTATTTAAAAGTTCTGTATCAAAAAACGAAGTATTCACCATTCTTAGAGTATGTGTGGTAGCCGAATTGCCACATCCACCCGCTACAACTATAGTACCATCAGCGTATTTACGTTTTAAATCCTGTAAATCCAAATCAAATATAAATCTTGAAAACTTAGATGATGTACTTGTGGTACCCCCAGAAGAGTTTATTGAAGTATACCCACCACCATAATATAATTCAGTGACTGGATTTTTAGCAGTGTTTACCTCACTACCTTTTACTATTGTATTATTTTTACTAAAATATGATTTATGTAGAGCCATTAAAATATCTTTAACTATAAATAGTTAGTTGATTCTAATATTCTGATTTAATATTTCTGTCCTCGCAGTATTTAAAGCCTCATCAATGTCACTTAGTGTTACATTACCTTCTTTAGGTTTATCAAATGGGGTCCCTTGGGGGAAATGATGACAGTGACCTCTCATCCAGTCTCGCATCATTTCTAGAAGTAATACTAGTTGTTCTCCCCTTACTAAAGGTTCCATGTACTTGTCCTGGGTCTGTATTAGTGTTTTTTGGTCTATACCTGTTTTGTATGGTGATTGGTCGTAATTTGTTTTTGATTCTTTTGTCGGATTGTTATCACCTTTACTAGCAATTTTAGATGGGTACGCGAATAATAATATTTTATCACTTAATAATGTCGCAACACCTTGTTCTTTATCGGGGTCGTCTTTTGCTTCTTCTAATTCAGTCTTTTTGATTTTTTCTACAGGTGATGGACTTAATTGTGAAAATACCAAGCCAAAACTATCATCTACACCTACCACCCCTTTAATTTGTGACTCTATTTGGACGGCTATTTTATTCCCAGTGGCTACAGCCTCTTGGAACCCTATTGTTGGTCTATAGTAAAAAGGCCATAAGTTACGTATGTCAGTACTCCCTGCTGGTGATTCAGTACCTGTACTTATTGGGCTATAGTTAAGGAAATTTTTTGACCACCCACCACTAACTGATGGTACTGAATCCAAAAATCCGTTTCCGGCTGGACCACTACCATTCGCTTCATTTATAAATTTATCTATTAAATACGTTACCCCACTCATTGGTTGTGGTCCGAACGATAATTCTACTAATGGTTTTGTGTCCCAAGAACTTAAAATGTTTGTAGTTTTACCAATATCTTTACTTGATAAGGCTCTTGGTATCTCTATCTCACCATTAGCTGTTACTTCCCATAATTTAACATTCCCGTAAAAACCACCTACTTGACTAAGGTCGTCTATATCATACTCTATTAAATAATTAACTTCACCTACCTCCACTTCCGGTTCCTCATGTACCGTTTTCTCCATTTCTTTAGCTGTAATAAAACTAGACAGTTGGAGCATGGTAACGTCATCGTTTTTTGTTGGGAACCATGGTGATTGTGTATTTGGTTTGAACTTACCTGCCCTAATAACCACCTCCCTAGAACCCAATATAATATCTGAATTATCTTTTCCGTCTATGGAAACGGTATTGGGGTTAGCAAAAGTACCATTTGATTTTTCGTTATTAGTTATAGCTTCACTTCCTTTATCTCTAGTTCCTTTAGAATACCCCTTTCTACCAGAACCATAATGTTCACCTAAAGCATCTGTACCACCTAAATGGTGTGGTTGTGAAATAGTTGAACCTACGTATACCCTATTCTGTTCTTTGTTGGAGTCTTGGTAAAACATAATAGGTACGTTGTCACTGACACTCGGTGAAACGTTTATATGTATGGGTAGTAGTGGTTGTGTAAGAAAAGGGTCATCTTTAGACCAATACATAGCTTCCACGCTAGAGTAACCCTTATCACTATAAGAAGTTTCGTAAGTAGAGTCAACGTAATTCTGTGGTGTTTCACTTTTATATTCAAAATCAGCTACTAGTCTAATTCTCCCCGCTCTTATAGGGTCATTATTGTCTATACACACACCGAAGTATATGTTATTCTGTGGGTTAATTTTTTGCACTCCTTTAGCCATTATCTTCTGTTAGTCTTGCTCTACCTTTTAACTCGTTATAGACTTTAAAATAAGCTTCCTCCACAAAATCCAAATGTTTACTTAGTTTAACTAGTAACTCTTTGGTTTCATCAAATTCATTTTTTAAAGTATCTGCAGCTTCTAATAAATCTTTATTAGTCTTATCTTTATGTTCCTCTATTATATTTTGTAATTTGTTTTTTTCCATATTAAGCTGTTAATCCTGTACCTTGTCCTTTATCGGTAGTACCAATACCTCCTGGTGTTTTAACTGTCATGGGGTAAATCCCAACTTTTGTGACAGCATTAGTATCAAACTCCTTTGTTCTCCCATCTTCATAAGCCATTAATGCTGTAACATACTCATTAGGTGACCCATCTGGGTTATCCGACACATCTATTCCAGATTCTTCTAAATTTTCTAAAGTATTAAGAACCGCTCTAGTTTTAGAATAGCCTGGACGTGCAGAAGTTGCAAATCTTAAAGTACTAGGCACGTTCAATCCACCCCCAGGGGGTAAAGGAATTTTTAGTAACCTCATAATACTATCCAATATACTTTTACAGTTCATTAAATTATCTATCATTTCCAATACTGTGGTTAATAAAGTAATTAATGATTGTATTATCTGCATTTGTTTCATCATTTGTTCCCCCATTATTTGACTGGTTAAGTAATCTATTAATTGTAATATGAATTTTTTTACTTCATCGTATAAAATCTTTATTAATAAATCTTTTAATCTTTTTATGATTCTTTTAACCAACCTAATAAATTCTTTTAGGAACTCTTCTTTGTTTATGGAGCTCATCGTGTTCCCTATAGCCACCCAAGCTGTCACTATGGGTAATATTATCTTTGGTGTTAGGATTAAACTGACTAATATTTTAGGTAATTGTTTTATAATATCTAAATTAATATTCAAATCCAAATTAGGTATGTTAATACCAAAACCATTTATATTGTTATTTAGTGCTTGTTCAATCTTAATATTTTCTACTGTTGGGTCAGATTCACCCAGTAAGGACTCTAGTGCCGAATTAATCCCGTCCACATCGACAGGTTTTTCTATATTATCACAATCTTCAAACCTAATCATCCCTTTCATTCTTAGATTCGCTAAATCATATATGTGTCTAAGGTCTTGTGGTCCAAACTCAAACAAGTTAGTGTCCACATCATCGTCAGATAAATGGCCGGTACCTGAAACATTAACTTCATTACCTAAACCCACATCATCATCACCACATAAACCTAAAATTCTTTTAATTATTTCCCAAAACTTACCATCTAATTCCAACTCTAAAGGTGTTTTACCTAACTGTATAGATACCACACCTTCTAATATTTCAAAAAGCATAGCCATAAAATTAGTCTTTCCAAACATATCTATAGAATCAAAATAATCTCTTATAAATTCGGTTAACTTATAGTTATTTTCTCCCGGTGCTCCTTTCCATGGGGTAGCATTCGCTGGCACTGTAGGTCCTGTGGAAAATGACCCATCTCTACCATATGGTCTTATAGTTAAACTTGTGGTACCGTCATAAACAATATCAAACAGTTTATTGGTGGAGGCCCCGTAAATGGTAAATGTACCAGAAGGGTTGGATATAACATCATACAATTGTTTATTCATTGCAAAAGGGACACTACCCACAGACATAGATTCTTTTTCATAAAGAAACTTACCTGGTGTGTCTGATGGTGAAACCTTAAGTAACTCCATAATATCAACCCCTCTAATGTCTAGAACGATATCATTAGCGTTTGGATTCCCTAATACTGGTCCATCCGCGGCTGGGATTTCAAAATCTAGATTACAATTCAAAAAGTTTAGAAGTTCTTCAAATATAATTTCTTTAATCTCAGGATTCATTTTACCAATACCCGTAGTTATCTTTTTTCTTACCCTTTTAACAGCATCTTTCCCACCACCTACTTGAATAAGGTCCATCAAATAAGGTATAAGGTTATTAGATTTATCTTTTATATTATCGTAGGAGTCCATTATACTCCTTATTTGTTGTTGTTTTTTTTCCTTACCTTCTTTTATTTTTTTAAACGTGGATAGGTTTTGGAATCTGGTAACAATACTTGATTTGGCTTCTTGATTATCTGTAGGCATTACATTGTGTATTTAGTGTCTTCTTTATCTTCCGACTCTTTATTTAACAATGCGTTTAAAGCGTCTTTGTCGTCTAGTGAAAAACTAAATGGTGTCTCACCACCCTCTGAATCTTTTAGTGTTAGATTTGATTGGATTTTTGATAGTTGAATCTTTTTCTCTATTGTGGAGTCCACTATTTTTTGTTGTTCTTTTATAACAGGACCTAACAATTGTAAGTCTTCTGGACCATGCATAAAAGTTAGCATTTTGTTCTGAATTCTAATAGCTGTGTTCCTTTGTTCTACACACTCATTATAAATCTCCTGTAATAAAGCTAAAACACTATTCGTGTCTAATGTAATTTGTTTTTTCTTAGGTCTTGGCATTTTGTCATATTTTTATAACAATAAATATTTGCAACCCTACTTCCTAAGTGTCTCTACTAAAGATTTATATATTACTTTATATTTTTTTAAAGCATTTCTTATTTCTTTGGTAGTTAATCCGGTCATTTCTCTTAGAGATAGGAGTATTAAGTTTTTATTAAATTTATTACCTTTTCCGTGTACAAAAATAGCTTCGTAGTTTACAAACACGTCCACTAAAGCTAATCCTATTTTTTCTTCATTCTCGTTAAGGTCATTTTCTTCCATGAACTCCTCAATCTGTATTATTAACTTTTTAGTAAGTTCATTAGGTTCTAACCCATCTTTATGCATATAATAAACCATGTCATCCCTTTCCTGTATACTACTGGAGATGTCCTCATAGGATATGTTTCTAATCATTTCTTTCCTATCTTTTATTATCTGACCCATTAGGTAATTCTTACATATGGTCCCAAAATAAGAATAAGCTTTTTTATTTTTTTCTGGTTTAAACTTTTCAGCTTTTGTAATTAAGAAAGAAAGTGTGTCAGCGTGAATATCTCTAAATTCTAAACCTTTTCTATATAATTTATACCTTCTAATAATAGAGTCAATCATTTTATTTAGTGGAGCATATAGATAATCTTTATATATCCTATCTTTTTCAGTCCAAGTACTGGCTGTTAGAAACATTCTAACAGCGTACTCTTGTTCTTGACCGAAATATACTTTTTGGGTTGACTTACGGGGCATTATATAGGTTTTACTCAGCTGTTTCTTCTGTCTTTGGTTGTATTTCTTTTACAGAACCACCAACAGAATCTACGCTAACATTTTTTATTTCACCATTATCAGTGTATTTGACTTTTCTATCAGCTTTAAAGAAGTACTCTTTTTTAGCTGTGTCCATCCAAAACTTTGCTTCCTCTGGCATTAATTTATCACTACTGTGGTTTTTATATTCCCAGAATAACGATTCCACTCTCATGTTTGTATGTTTATAACCTACTTTAGGTATTGACATAATTTGTAAGTCATTATAGGTAGCTCTTAATAAAAATTCGTAAACAAATGTAAGTTTCATAGAACTTTTAAATCCACCTATAGCTTCGAAGTCTTCTTTTTTCATCGCCATACCACTAGTTTGGAAATTTTGGTAATTTAATAGAGCTGTGTTATCTAGAAAACCTAATTTATCTGAGAATTTCATAGCCCATAGTGCTTCATTGGTGAAACTTATAAACTGACCAGCTTCATCCACATCCACAACTAAAGGTAAGAAGATTGATGCTTTCTTATAAGCGTTTTTATATTTTTCTATATTTTTAAACCATATTGTAGAGTACTCATCGTCGAATTCTAAAATAGAGAACCATGTAGTTTTTAATTGGCTTACACCATAATTTATTTGTGAACAAAAGTCTAGGTCACCTTCATTTATCATGTATTCCACATTTAGTTCACCAAAATCATATGCTTCCATAAATGATTTTACTTCTTCACAATCACAGTGAATTATAGCTACCTTTTCAGGTTTAATTGTATTTTCTTGAATACTTTTAATTGACTTGCTAAACCAGTCATTAAAGTTTCCTTCTATTGTATGTACGGGTATTAAAACAGTTATATCTTTCATTTTTTATGCGTTTTGTGGTTGAGTAAATTTATCTAAATTTTGAACTAGACCTTCTTTTCTAAGGTTAGCGTAATCTTCTATGAAGTTTTTTATATCTTCAGTTTCGTTTTCTTCTGAGTATTGTGCGTGTGTTTCTTCCATCGCGTCGTATAGTTCTTGTGGTATAGAGTCTTCTAACCAATTTTTAAAATAAGACGAAGTGATATCTACCATTTGATTTAATTCGTATGTCCAGAATCCATTTTTTTCTTCCATCCATCCTGGTTTCATGTTAGGTATTTTACCTATAACTGGTGTCCCACATTTCATAGATTCTAACGGGAATGTACCTAATCCTGAAATATCATCTACCCAAACCGACAAACATGATTCACCTAATGCTTCAGCAAAATCTTCTCTTGATAAACCTCTCATATCTCTAAAAGTTACCCATCTATATTGTGGATATTTAACGTAGAAAGTTTTAACTATCTTAGCTGTATCTCTAGGGTCTCTTGTATGGATAGCTATAATAGGTTTTTTTGGTTTATCGTCAGGTTTAAAATAATCCGGGATAGACAATCTAAATGTAGATACGTCTAATCCAGGGAATACACTTTTTATGTGGTTCATAGATTCGTCACTAGTGGTTAAACATTTGTTAACGTTAAATATTGGCCAACTTTGTCCTGGTTGTAGTGTTTCGAATATGTAATCATAAGATTGGCATAGTACCGCTCTTGCACAAGGCATTTCTTTTGTTTGTTCTAGTACATGACCAAAAACTTCTGGTACGATAACTAAATCTTGTGCTCCTACTTGTAGATTACCTTCTTCAATACAAGCGTGTGGTAATTGTGAATATTCTTCACTTAACCACTCGGATACTCCTTGGTAGTCTTTTTTCTCGTGTAAGATACAAGCATCGTACCCTAAATCAGTTAATACTTTTACCATTCTGTAATTGGTAATCACTGAAGCTCTTTGGACTCCTTTGGTGTCTTGTGTTAAAATAAATATTTTAAACGTTTGAGCTTCTAGTGAAGCGATTGCTTGTTGCATCTTTTGTAATTGTTCTGTTTGCTCCATTTTTTAATTTTTTTCTTTTATTATTTTATAATGTGATAATGTGTTGAATGCAAGTTTAAAGGGAATTGTTAGATTTTTCAAGCTATAAGACCCCATATCTTCATCTAATTCTTCAATAGACGTTAAAAGAGTATCAATCATCATCCTTAGTATCTCATAACGAGGGGCATTAATCTCGTAACCACTTATAGGGACACCATCTTCGTCTTTAGTCTTGTTCTGTTCTACTATCCTTATTAGATTTTCAAGTTCCTCAAAATCTATATAAAAATGTGCCCCAGCAATACCTAAACTAAATGTATCTTCTAAATTATACTTGTTTAAATCTGTCATCTTCTAACTTTAATATATCTTTAAAGTAATCCAAAGTAATATCGGATTCACTATCTTTATTGTAAGGTTTATCTATTTTTATAGATAACTTACCCTCAGGTTTTTTATTCAAGATTAATTTATTATCTGTAATAAATATATCTGTTCTATCCCACAAATCGTCTATTGTTTGTATCGTATAAAACTCAATTCTTTCTACCAAAGCACCGTATTTAGCTAGGAAAAATAATGTAGCTGGTTTAGATTTTTCAATTTCATCTGAAACTAGATAAATGTCATAATCTTCTCTTTTTTCCTTATAGAACTCATTTAAACTATTAAATACATGTTTTTCTGCTTCTGTACCTGCACCAAATATTTCCATTGGGCATTCAACATATATAAATTCAAATAATTCTTCCTCAGTAGCAAAGTCAAACACGTCTAATAGGTTATCCGTTGAGGTTATATCTTTTTTACATTCTTTTTGTGTGTATTTTTCATACGTTTCGGCCATCTTTTTTAATACGTCCCTCAATACACCATTTATACTTATTGATATTCTCATACTTCTAAATTAAGATTTTTTATTATTTTGTAAAGAATCAAAAACTCTTTCTATTTTAGCTATTAGTGGATTCCTAACAACGTCTGACTTGTCGAATTGGATACACCCTATTTCCTCTAATTCAGCAAAGTGTTCCATTAAGAAGGTTAACCCGTTACCACCTTTAGAGTCTTGTTGTCTTTCATCACCTAAAAATATCATTTTAGAGTCCTTACCTAACCTAGTCATTATAGTTCTCATATTTTCTTGTGATATATTCTGTGCTTCATCTACAATTATTATTGACCTGTCTAGGTTGATACCCCTCATGTAAGCTATAGGCATCTCCTCAATAGTCTTTAATTCTCTTAATCTAGAGGTTATCGCCTGTCCAACTATCTTTTCAAAGTTATGCACAAAAGAGAACATAAATGGTTCCATCTTCTCCCTTAAACCACCTTTTAAAAACCCAATCTCTTCATTTTTTAAAGTAGTTACTGATTTTACAATTACAATCTTTTTGTATTTAGCGTATCTTTTTATTAATTTCAATGCTTCAGCACACGCTAAAAATGTCTTACCACTTCCCGCTGGACCAGAACATATGGTTACTTCATTCACCTTTATAGAGTTAACTAAAGCTTTTTGGTTTTCAGTTTTACACTTAACATTTACTGTCATAGTGTCTGTCATTCTAGTCTCCTGAGTGTTGTTTTGATAAATCCAAGCTTCTACTTCTTGTTGTTCTTCACTACTTAATTTTTTACTCCTTTTTCCCATTAAAATTTATTTATAATTTAATTATTATTTTTCGTAATACTCTAACCAATATTCAATCATTTCATCTAACATTGTTTCAAATGTGTATTTGTGTTCCCAACCTAACATTTCTTTCGCTCTAGAACAATCACCTTTTAAGTGTTCTAGTTCTTCTGGTCTTAAAAACCTTTTATCTGTTTTAATATATTTTTCCCAATCTAGTTCTAGTGAGTTAAAAACATACTCAACCAAGTCTTGGACTGTGTGAGATACCCCTGTGGAACATACAAAGTCATCTGGTGTATCTTGTTGTAACATCAACCACATCGCTTCAACATAGTCTTTCGCGTGTCCCCAATCTCTACTAGCTTTCATATTACCCAATTTTAACTCATTGGTCAAACCTAATTTAATCTCTACAGCTATTTTAACCACTTTATTTGTTACAAAATTAGTTCCTCTTCTTGGTGATTCGTGATTGAACAGAATACCATTAGACACAAACATACCGTAAGAGTTTCTATAATTTTTACATATGTTATGTGCGTATACTTTAGCACAACCATATGGTGAAACTGGGTTTAACGGTGTTGTTTCTCTTTGGTACCCATCACTATCAATACTGTTACCAAACATTTCTGATGATGATGCTTGATATACCCTAGCCTTAGGACAAACTAATTTAATGGATTCTAGTAAATTTAATGTACCAGCACCTATACTTTCTAAAGTGTATTTTGGTTGGTCAAAACTTATCCTCACATGTGATTGAGCTGCTAGATTATACACCTCATCTGGTTTTGATTTACCCAATACTTTACATATTGAAGCCATGTCAGTCATGTCAGCATATTCTAAATTTAATTTTTTATATATACTATCTGGTATCCTTGCAGTCTGATTCTCAGCTACAGAATTTCTTTTTAACATACCCCAAACTTCGTACCCTTTTTCTAATAACAACTCTGCTAGATATGAACCATCTTGTCCGTTAATCCCTGTTATTAAAGCTTTTTTCTTATTTGTATCCATCATACTCAAATCTTTTTAAATATTTATCATATATATCCGGTCTTTTATTTATTATATAATCGTCAATCTGTTGACATGTATCGGGTAAAACATTCCCGTCTTTTCCTTGGTGTTCTTTTCTATGCCCTGGCCCGGATTGGTACCTAAGTTTATCAGGGTCACCCCCTGTTGCTACACCTAGATGGATACCTACGTACCTATCTAACGATTTCTTTTTGTGGTCTTTAATATCCTCTACGAAATTATCTATATCTTCTTTATTAAACTTACCACCAAATTGTTTATACCATTCTACTATTTTCAATAATTCTTCTTTTGGGTTCATTATAAAATCTTCATAATAAACTAATATTTTTGGTCCAAGGTATAAATCATATAACTCTAACATTGCTAAGTAATCCGTATTTTCTTGGTCAGATAAAGGTAGTCCTTGTAAATCGTTTAATACCAAATTAATCGGTATTGGTTGGTCATCAATTCTACGATGTCTTACAATACATTCTTTATGGTTCCTAACAATTAAGAAATACCCTTCATTTTCACCAGGGAATGTACCCCAAAAATCAGTACCGTTACCATGTGTTTTATGTATAACAGCCTTTGGGTTGGATTGGGTTATGTTCGCTCCTCTTTCTTCAGAGTCGTCTGACCCTATAATCACTAAATCTGTTAATCTTTCTATACAATAACATAACCAGTTACTCCCAGAACGTGGATACGATGCTATCGTAACTTTTCTATTATTTACTGAATCCTCATAAAATGTCCCCATAGTCGTTTATTATTTTACATATTTTATTTATTTCCTCCGTTTTTAAATCTTGGTGATTTGGTATATAGAACCCAAATTCGTGTAATAAGTCACAGTTTGGTAGTTTTGGCATCTCATAATGTTTTAACCAAAAAGGTTGCCTACCCATAGAACCAGCTATAAGTGGTCTAACTTCTATCCCTTCTTTGGTCATTACTTCCATAATCTTAGACCTATTCCTATTAACTATAGGATATGCAAAGCTGGATATAAAATCAGATTTATCAACCCTTAAGTTAAGCATATTATTATTAATTTTTTTCTTATACAAATCAAAGTTACTTTTTCTAACCACACTAAAGTTATCTAATTTATCTAATTGTCTTAACCCTAAAAAAGCCTGTAAGTCTGTAGCTCTAAGGTTAAACCCAGGGTAATAAAAAGTATAAGCTTTATTTTCAGGTGATACGTCCCATTCATCACTTAATTCTTTAGCGTCTTCTGTGGATAAATCTCTATCCCACCCATGACTTCTTAAAGCTAAAAGAATGTTATATATCTCTTTGTCATCTGTGTTTATTAATCCACCCTCAATGGTAGATAAATGGTGTCCGTAATATAAAGAAAAACAAGACATAAGTCCTGCGGTACCTAAATAATCACCTTTAAATTTAGACCCCATACTTTCACATGTGTCCTCCAAAAGTGTTACATCATACTTATCACACAGTTCTACTATTTTAGTCATATCAGGTACTAGACCTAACACTGTAACTAATAATAAACATGTCGGGGTTTCTTTTATGAATAACTCCTCTAAATGCCCTAAATCCACAGATAGGTCTTCCATATTAGAATCACATAGTATTGGTTGTAAACCTAACTGCATGACAGAAGAAACGTCTGTTACCCAAGATAGTGAAGGTACTATGATTTTATCGTTTTTTAACCTACCACTAGTTTTTAAAGCGTACAACATTAATAATATAGCTGAGGAACCAGAATTAACAAATACACTGTATTTGGTTCCTAACTTTTTTGCCCATTTTTTTTCAAACTTTACAGTTAAAGGCCCTTTAGTTAACCTAGGTACCTCATCACCACCTGTTAACCACTCAGCTAAAACAGCCATGTCTTTTTTACTTATAGTATCACCAACTAATTTAGTCATCTTTAATTGTTTTTTGTGGTTATAATACAAGGTGAGGTTTTTATCTTATCTAAAAACTTCATGTATATTATTTCAAATCTTTCATCTCTACAAATTAAACTAAAAGGAACTAATGGTTCTCCGTGACCATAACTTACCATATCCCATAATTCATATTCTAATTCTACAGTTTTGGTTGTGGTTTTTTCACTACCATTTTTTAATTCTTTTACGAAGTTTTTAACCCATTTTTTCACATCTCCGTTTGGTTTCCAACCCAACTTATTTTTAATTTTACTTATGTCCGCTAAAGTTGCTTTTGGTTCTAACCTATCACCTATATATTCTACATGACTATTAGTGTGATGTTCAAATAAAACTGCTAACTCATTTATGGTGACGTTATCAGAGTTCCCAACATTATAAACCCCACCATTAAGTTTGTCTGTATGTGTTGCCGATAATAGGTTAGCGTTTACAACATCACCTACATATGTAAAATCCCTTCTCTGTTCCCCATCATTTGTTATTGTAATATTTTTACCTTCTTCTACTTGACCTGCCCATATACCCAAAACTGTACAGTATGCCCCTTCTCTTGTCATTCTATCACCATACACATTAAAGTACCTTAAACATACCGTATCTAACCCGTACACATCACTAAACAATTTACAATAGTCTTCACAAATCATCTTTTGTGCTGCATATGGTGACATTGGGTTTCTAGGTAATTCTTCTGATGTTGGCATTACTTCCGCGTCTCCGTATATTGATGACGAAGACGATAGTACAAATCTTTTTACTTTTGAGTCTGCACAAGCTTTCAATAACTTTAGAGTAGCAGTAACATTGTTTTCGTTAAACATTACTGGGTCTTCAATCGAGGGTTGTACTCTTGCCATGGCGGCAAAATGGAATACCGCGTCAACATCTTCTAGATATTCACTTATAGTTTCTACTTCGGCTGTAACTAAATCTTGTTCCCAAAAATACGCAGCTGAATTAATATTTTCTCTTTTACCTGTGGATAGATTATCTATTACGGTAACTTGTACCCCCATATCCACTAACCTATCTACCATATTTGAACCGATAAATCCAGCTCCTCCGGTAACTACTGCTTTTTTAATTTTATTTTCTTGCATAATTATAATTTTTTATAAACCATTCTACGGTTTTTTCTACACCTTCTCTTAATGGTGTGTATTTAAAATCTGGATTCAACTCGGTAAACTTGGTATTATCACTAGGTTTTCTGAATTGTCCATCTGTCTTATCTGTTTCCCATAAAATATCACCTTTAAAATCCATAACGTCAACTATTGTCTCAACAAGTTCTTTTATTGAGTATTCGGTAGATGTTGAGGTTATTAGTGGTTCTGGGGAATCGTAGTTATTTAAAGCCCACATAGATATGTCACCAGCATCTTGTGAGTATAGTAACTCTCTTTGGGGTTTTCCTGTCCCCCAAACTTTCAATGGTGTGTTATTTTTTTTCGCTAGGTAACATTTGTGTACTAAAGATGGGACTACGTGACCCTCATCAATCTTAAAATTATCCCTAGGCCCATATATGTTACACGGTACTATAGAAACATAATTCACACCATACTGTTCTCTATATGTTCTAATCTGTACTTCAGCTAATCTTTTAGAATATGAATACCCTAAACTTGTTGGGTGTGGTTCTCCTGAATGTATCTGGTCGGAAGTTAATGGATAGTTTGCGTTCACTGGGAAAATACATGTAGATAATAAACATACTAATTTTTTAACCCCAACTAACCTAGAAACCTCTAGTACATTAGTATTAATCATAGTATTCTTATAAAGGAATTCACCTTTTAATTTAGAGTTGATTCCGACACCACCTATTTTTCCAGCACAATGAATCACAGCCTCCGGTGAGTGTTTCTTAAAAAACGCTAAAGTTTCATCAAAATTAGTTAAATCGCACTCTTTAGAAGCAAATGTGACATCCGCATCTATAGTAGAACCAACCATACCATTACCACCAGTTACTAATAGTTTCATAATTAATTGTTTTTAGAATAATACACCAACCAATAATCAACCATCTCTTCCATTAACATTTTAAATGTGTATTTAGGTTCCCAACCCAACTCAGTTCTAATTTTAGTTGAGTCACCCTTTAAGTACGGTAGTTCCTCTGGTCTCATAAATTTAGGATTCTGTTCGATGTAGTCTTCATAATCTAAATCTAAATATTTAAACACTAGTTCACACATTTCTCTAACAGAGTGTGTCTCCATAGTTGATACTACCCAGTCTCCTGGTTCATCGTGTTGCATCATTAAATGCATCGCTCTTACATAATCCCAAGAATGTCCCCAGTCTCTAAAAGAGTCCATATTACCCAATTCTAAATTATCTTGTAAACCTAATTTTATTCTTGCGGCCGCTTTTACGACTTTATTAGTTACAAAATTACTACCCCTCCTAGGTGATTCATGATTAAATAGAATACCGTTAGTTGCGTGTAATTTATAAGCTCTCCTATAATTCCTAATCATATTATACCCAAAAACTTTTGAGCACCCATATGGGGAAACTGGGTTCATGACCGTTGTCTCTCTTTGGGATTTGTCTTCATCCACAGTTAGTCCAAACATTTCTGAACTACTTGCTTGGTAGAATTTTGAATCTGGACAACTTCTTCTATATGCCTCCAACATATTAAGTACACCCATTGCATTTGTTTGTACTGTAAATTGTGGTATGTCAAAGCTAATTCTTACATGACTTTGAGCAGCTAAATTATATATCTCATCTGGTTGTATTTCATCCAGTAATCTTTCTATACCACCTTGGTCCAATAAGTCCCCATAGTACGTATGTATTTTATCTTCTAGGTGTACAATCCTTGTATCTTGGTTCTCGGCTGTAGAATTTCTTCTAACTATCCCATGTACTTCGTAACCTAATTCTAGTAGATACTCCGCTAAGTAACTACCGTCCTGTCCTGCTATTCCTGTTATAAATGCTTTTTTCATTTGAATATCTCCATTTTTGTTAAATCTGGCCAGTCTTCGACTACCCATTGTTTTGGTTTAATTTTAATAGCCTCAGGTAACTTTTTCAAACCTAAGGCTGCTGTTTCTGGTGTCATGTAGTAATGGTACCCAATAGTGTCTATATTTTGTTTCGTCCATGGTACATCAGGAACCCTACCATCATAAGACATTTTTTTTAGTTTTAATGCCGCGTCTTTACTATCAGTTAATATCACACCACCCCTACCTAAACTTAAGTGTTTTTTAAATTGGAAGCTGACACACATAAACGTACCGGGAATATAACTATCTTTTTCCCATAGTACCGCAGCGTCTATTATATTATGGTTTAAATAATAATAATTTACCCAATCGTCATTTCTCCATTTTAAATTTATCCCTAATTTATTGGATAGGAATGGGATTGATAGATACGTTCTATGTGGTACATTAATGGTTTTTACTTTATCACGTCTTAGACAAAGTTCCACCCCATGAGTACAACAGTCTACCGCTACCGCATACGGTGAACCAAAAAATTCCGCAATCTTATCTTCAAATGTTTTTATAACCTCAAAACTCATATCTATCTTTTTTTCATTATGTGCCTCTTTTGACACTGAACATTTAAACTTATTGATGTTCCGTGTTCTTTATCCATATGTGGTAGGTAAGCTTGGGAGTGGTCATCAAAGTCAGAATGTTCGGTTTTTCTCCAATCATATCTAGCTATCCCATCAAAATCCAGTTTATCTAACACCCCTTTAAGACTTTTAAAATCGTACACCGTTTTATGGTATATTGTTTCTTCGTCCATTGTCATCTTACCGTATAAAGGACCTAGTATGTCTTTTAATTCTAAATTACCATTAGAATATAGTGCTGACATGTTAGTAAAGTCTGGTACAGCCAAACGTAAGTGACCTCCTTGTATTAAAACTCTTTTCCATTCAGTTAATAGTGCATTTATTTCATCCCTGTCAAAATACTCTATAACGTGAGAAGAATATATTAAGGAAACACTTTCATCCTCATAAGGTAAACTGAAAATATCTCTTGATTTTAAATGTGGGTAATCACCACCATCTATGTGGTCCCAACTTGGGCCAAAATTTCTCCAACCACAACCTAAATTTAATTTTATATCTGATTTCATATTTTATTATTTTATAAATGTTTTATCTAATTCTTGCCCTTCATATGGGCCTGTTTTATACTCATAAACTACCGTATCATCCTCTAGAATTTCATAGGTGTGTCCCCCTTCTAATGTAATGGAACAATCACCAGCTTCTAAGATGGGTGTACATAATATTTCATGGTCTATATCGTAAAATATACATTTTACTTTACCTTTAATTACCACCCAAGATTCTTGAGCGATAACTTTGTCTGTTGGTGTATCTTTAAAGAAGTGGTAGTGTGCTTTAAAAGTTTGTCCACCTTGTAACTTCATAGTTGCTAACTGAAGAAAGTGATTTTCTGGTATCACATTATTTCTAGGTGTGGTAATATCACTTAGCCTATTTATTATATGTAATAATTTTGTTGGTTCTTGTTTAGAGTAGTATGTTTCCATTTTTATATTTTCAATTTTATCTTTGTGATAGTATAATAGCTAATTCAGCGAATGTACTTCTGTTATCGTATATCCCTATTGTTGTTTCCGCTAATAAGAACATGTCTTCCACAGCTTCTTGTGCGTGGTCTTTAGTTATGTAGAAATTGTTATGGTTTAACCATGAAACAGTTTCATCTTCTTTAATTATATAATTTTCTTTTTTCCTAAATAAAACGTTGTTAGGGTAAGAATTAACAATTGTTTTTTCCATTTCTGGGTCTTCAGTGGATATGAAAAACTTCTGGTTAGGGTTTTTTTCTAAATACGGTAACATATTTTTCATATAAGCATCAACACTTGAGTCTAGAAAATCAGTACCTCTTGCGTGTATACCAATAACATCTTTAGATAGTCCTAAATCATTTTTAATCTTATCTATATTATCTTGTATCGATTTTATGGGTTTTAGTGACCTAATAAAATCATGACTCTTTTCTAAATTTACACCTTCTAAAAAACTTATATTAAAGACTAGAATATTTTCTTGTTGGTCATCGTGAGTGTATGAATGTTTTCCATCAGCACCATACAAATCAGTAAGATTACGTAATGTATCGTTTTTAAACTCCCAATCTTCCCTATCAGCATCATATTTGTTGATGCACATTTTATAATTTTTTAATTCTTTTAACTCTTCTAAACTTATTGTTTGTAATTCATTCTCAAAAAGTTCATCTAGTTTAGCTAGACAACCATTAGGGATTAGATTGTCCCAGTATATTTTTAATTCCCTATCAGTTTCTTGTGAAATAACATAACAAGATGCTACACATCTTAATCTGTTCCCTAAACCGCTAGTAACGTATGGTATTATTGTTTTCATATTATCTTGGGTCATATCCCCATTTTTTAATAAAGTATCTTGTATTATGACCTATTATAGCATCAGACCTATCACCGTCAGCGTAAATTTCTATTCCGTGGTCAGCTCTAGTAAGTTCCACATCCATTGTAACACTATAGTTATTCTCTTTAATCCTATTACCTAAATCTTGGTCTTCATGACCATAATGACCATCAAACTCAGGGTCAAATAACCCTATTTTATCTATTACTGATTTTCTTATACCTAAATTAGCAGTACTAAACCAAGAATTAGCACGGGCACCATCAGGGAATTGTACTATTCCCCTACATGCGTCAAAATCTTTTAATGTGTCTAAATGTGACTGTACAAAATCTCTATAATGTGGTATACAATCATCATCCAATAATATTATGTATGGTGACACACACATCGCTACGGATTCATTAAATCTACCAACCCTATGGTAACCAATATCTTCGTTCCAAATATATTTTGTTATAACTTGGAAGTCTGATGGGTTTATTCTGTCCTTACCCCCATCATCATTTATTATCAAATTAAAGTCCATGTTGGTTTGTTGTGATAAATTGTTAACTATCTGTGTTAACCTATCTGGTCTATTATATGTGGTGATAATTATGTCTATGCTTTTTTCTTTCATATTTAAAATGTATTAAAATATTTTAATAAAGTCACTAAAACCCTATTTTTTCTCCTTCCTTAAATGGGTAGTTGTTATGACTTAGGTAGTCGTGTAAAACAGATTTATAATATCTGTTTTTTAATTCTGGTTTTAACCATAAAAATTCTTGTACCACATCCACATCTAAAAATGGGTATCTTGTTTCTATTCCATAGGCTCCAGCCACATATTCTTCTTTTGCCAAATATGACTCCATACTACTATTAAAAAAACTAGGCCATGGAAAAATACTTGTCAGGTCTTGTGGGTAAAGACCACCAAAGTTACTGTGATTGTATTTTTTAACCCCATTAAAACCATAATCTGAAAATAATTCATCTGCTCCCATCCCTGACAACAGAATTTTTTTACCATCACCAATAGCGTAATTACATAATAACGATAATGAGTTTGCTCCATTATCATCTATTAATGATAGGTAATATTCGTTATAGTCACTGGAGTTTGAGTATGTAACATACTTAAATTCTTCTGTGTTTTTTTGGATGTAGTTGTGAGCGTCATTCAATTCTTTAGGGTGTCTGAATAATTCTTGAAATTCTGTATTTTCTTTTAGTTTTAATTTTCTTTGTTCTATAATGCCCCTATCTTCAGTACCCATTACCGTATAAGATTTAAATGGTACATCTTGTTTTATTAATTCACAAGCGATAGCACCACTATCGTAACCACTACTAAGACCAATAAAAATCCTTTCTCTAAGATTGTATGTTCTTTTCTCTATAGATTTTTTAAATGCTTTTCTCCAGTCTTTAAAATCATCTTTATGTTGATTTAAATCAAATTCTTTAACCTTAAAAGTTTTTATCTCCATCATTAAATCTAAATCAAAAACTTTTGCTGTGTTTGGTTCCATCTTTTGCACATTCTGGTGACCTAGTCCAGCCAAACCACTACTGTACGACGCACAACCCAAATTACCTAAACCACTAGAATAAAAAATTGGTTTGGTTTTAAATGTGTCTGTGGAGAATAGGACTTTTCTTTGTTTTAGGTCAACTAATACTATAGCGAACTCACCATCTAATTTTTTAACAAAATCGAACGAGTGTTCTCTATATAATGAAATTAGGCATTCACCATCAGATTTATAATCACCAAAATCTTTATAGTTGTATATCTCCCCATTATATAGACAAATAACATCATCATCTACGAATGGTTGGGTGGTAAACTCTCCGGTTATACTTAATAGATTATGTAAAAACATAAGACCCGATAACTTTACAGCATTAGTCTTATCTGGTCCTCTAAATTGTGGGTAAAAATTAGCTCTACCCAACTGTTCTGGACTTAATTCTTTTTTTGCACTAAATATAAAACTACACATATCTTAAAATTTATAATTTAATAATTCTATCTCCTTCTTATAGACATTATATGTTATTTCTCTTGTACGTGGTGTATGTACATCCCTATAATCCACTTTCTTACTTTGGTTTAATGTTGGTAATTCAACATTAGGTAATCCTACTTTATCTGAAAACTTTTTAAAGTCTTCATTTAGATTTTCATACCTTAATACGTGGTCTACCATTATTTTACCGTCTTCATCTATCAAATAATCGTATTGGTTATCGTACCCCCTATTCTGTGTAGCCCAAAATTCTGGACCAGTTTTACCCATATAACCCCTAGTGTAAAATATCTCCATCCACGCCTCAAAACTTCCAGCACTTTTTACGTGATTATACAGTGGGTGTTGAGGTTTTCCGTCCACTTCAGTACCGTCAGCTAATTCCCATTTTTCAGTACTGTTATTAACATCAAACCAGAAACTTTTTTCTGCTATACAATAGTAGTAATTGGATACCATTCTATCCCATGGATTTCTGACCACACAAAAAGAACTACCATCACCCCAAAGTTCAGGGTTTTCATTTCTCATTTGTTGTGATGTTTGGTGTCCACCCGCTTGTTCCATTTTAAAAGTTTCTTGGATGCTTGTACCAGCATTCTTAGGAATGTGTACAAATATTAAATTATTTTCTCTAGATATTGGCATATTAAAATCCTTTATAGTATAGTTGTGGAATTATAGGGTTCTGCCTTAAACCATTGTTAGCAAATCCTGGTAGTACTTTTACGTCGATATTTAAAGAATTTAAAACAAAGGGTAAACTTATCTGGTCTCTAGAAGAGAACCTACATATAATTTCCCACCATTTTAAATTCATGACCTGTATTTGTGGTGTGTTTTTTCTTATACTAGCTGACAACTCAAATAACCCAAAATCTTTAGGAAACCCTTCCTCATTATAGAAGTCCAACTGCCTATGAATATTATCTAAACTATCATAGTCACCACCAGGTCCCTCAGTAAGTTCTATTAATGTTTTTGCCTCATCGTAAAGACAGTCTCTTTCTGGGTGTTTAAATAGTGCTATATCATTATCTTTTAAATAAGTCTCACAAAATTCTTTAGGGTCTGATATAATATCATGTGTGGGGTCCATCCATATATGATAATCATAATCTGGTAAAAAAACATGAGGCATTATCTTATATATTTTTGCGTTTCTTCTACCAGTAAATTGTTTATCTATAGTAAAATCAGGTGAAATTATTTGATTCCACACTTCACATGGGTGCTCTTTATCTACATAGGCATAATAATCTACACCATGCCATTTTGTTTGTGGTGTTCGTAATTGTTGTACGTTACCAAATACGGACGTTATAACTGCTATCTTCATTAGGGTGTTTTTTTAATACGTAATTTAATTCATTTATTTTTATTTCCTGTGTAACAATACTGTTTGATACTTGGTTCCCCCAACCTCTATTTACAACAGTATATTCATTGACTATACCTGGTTCACCAAATACGTCATGTAATTGTTTATAATACTCCACGTCCATTAACCATATTAGATTTTCATCAAAATAAGGTTTTTCTTTAAGATTTCTAATAGATATAACACTAGGTGAACTCATAGTATTTTCACCGTATTGAATATTCTTATGGAACCTTGGATGGAATGGGCTATGTAGGTTATGGACATCGTCACTTGAATGCTTACAAGCTGACGCTAACCATTTTACCGTTTCGTCTTCAAAACCCTTAACGGTTTTTTCTATACTAGTTTCATCAATAATAAAATCGTCTTGGAATAGGATTTTTATTATATCTCCAGAAGCGTTCTTCATAGCTACATTACTATTAGCAGAAGAATTACCTCTATTTTCTAAGTTTTTAACATACTTTATGTCTAATCTTCCGGCCCAATTAACACACAAATCTTTTATGTCGTCATTTTGACTATGGTCAGATATGACAACCTCTATATCCTTATGTGTTTGCTTTTCAAATAGATTAAAGTTGTATTCTAAAAACTCAACACCTCGTCCATTAGCTTCATATGATGGTATACAAATTGATACTTTCATTATAATATTTCTTCCACTTCACCCCTAACTCTTTCCCAAAAATCAGAGTACTTAAAATGTCTTTCATAGTTATCTTCTATTGCTTCCTTCATAGAATCGTAAGTTTCTGGAGTTAGTTTATTAATTATTTCATATAATTCTGGCCAACTACTAAAAGGTATTATCCCATCAATATTAAAGTACTCACCAATATTAGGTGCTCCACAATATAAAGGTATTGTCTTTGACGCGATACAATCCACCAACTTTTCTGTGAACCAATTATCTGTATCACAATTTTCTACTATAATAGAGAACTGGTACCCATCAAAAATAGGGTCTTTTTTAGGTAGGTAACTCGTAGGTGGGAATAAACGATACTTTAACCCATTAGGTGTTAATGTGTCTGGTAGTGATTGTTGGTTCGCTAAATTATTTAACTGTGGTAAAACCTCATATCTAAGTTTATGTCCTGGGAATATCTCCATTCTTTTAGCTCCGGGTAAAAAAGATAAAGCAAACTCCTTTTTAAATTCATACCCAGAATCCACCCAACACGTACCGAATGGAAATGGTTTAGTGTGTGGTATTTGTTCTAGTAAAATCGGGTCCCAAGTTAGTATAATATCAAATAGGTCTTGATTTTGTAATAACAAATCATTGGTTGCACTAGTAGGACTCAACCTCCTATATGCTTCTGGTTCTGTTTGTATATGTATCCTTATATCAGCATCTTTAAAATCCTGATTATTCAAATCCATATGGTCCCAATATATACAAACTTTTTTATTGTATTTAGGGAAATTTTGGGATGGTTCGTCGCTGCCTCCAATCCCAAATACTCTTGCTTGATGTAAATTTATATTTTCTTCCATGTTTCCGGTACTAAATCTTTAGGGTCTGGTCCTTGTGGGCCAAACCAGTTATTTGGTGAAACAATAATTTTATCTTTATTGGTATTCAACCACGCTGCCCACCAACTAAAACTACTATTTGCTGTAATTTGATGGTTACATATGGACATTAAATGTAAGTCTTCATAATTTTCATTATCACTAACAAAATTAACTTTTTTAATCCCATTTATCTTAGCTAAACTAAATAAGTTATTCACACACCACAGAATATCATCAGAAAATACAAATATTTCAATATCTGTTTTTTTTGTTTCATTAACGATATATTCTATCGCTTCTTTATAGTAGTCCTGATTTGGGGTTGGGTGTATGTTTGGATAATTTAGGTAGTCACCTCTTCTTACATGTAAAGATATTGTATATTCTGAACGAATTATATTAATTTGGTCTTGTATACCCCTCTTAACATCCTCTGTCACAGTTATAATTTCTTGTACTTTATCTTTAGCGTGTTTAAAGTATTTTTCACTCTGGAAATACCCATTTATATTCATATCCTTAGTGTATGGTATAGGTGTGTAATGGAAAGGACCTTCACCCTCCTCAACCACAAAACTAATATCTTTTTTTAACCATTCTTTAGGTATGTTAAAAAATGGAGCAAACCTATAATCTTCTGGTAATACAACCACATCATTATTTGCCTCAGCAATCCCAATAGCTGTAGCAAGATTAAATAATGAGTTACCTAACTTAAAATTCTTTATTCCTGTACTTGTTACCATATTACACTTCCCATTGTTTTATGAATTCCTCCATTTGTTCTTTAGTCATAGTTTCAGTCATAACTGATAACTGTGCATTACTTTGGTAGAACTCGTGTGTAGCTTTTGGTGACTGTCCTGGACCGTCATGTGGAAGATGAAATAGTATAGCGTCTTCATCCATCACTCTACTAATATCATAACCCAAAGCTCTTGTTCTTATGGTTATTTCGTTATCTTCGTAACCCCAACCTTTAAACATTGGGTTGTATCCACCAAATTTGTTATATCTATCGTGATTAAAGAACACACACCCACCAACACTATCGTAATGACCAACAAAAACCTTACCATTACTATAATTAACTTGTTTAGATTCTGGTTTATATTTTGTTAAATCATCGTAGTCTAGAGTTTCCATAAACTCTTCTTTGGTATGTTCGTATAGGTTTAAAAATAAACCGTTGTACGGATAACAAATCGCTAGATTATCTTCTTTTATTAACCTATCAGCGGTCATCTTCATATATTTAGGATGAATGATTATATCCGTATCTAATGAGACTATTACAGGTCTGTCAGTCTCCTTAGAAGCTATATTATAACATTTAGGTCTAACATATATCCCATCGTTTTCATGGAATATATATTTATCATTTTCTGTTAAGGTAATTGACTCTGTTATTTTTTGTTCAGCGTCGTCCTCTATAAAAATAAACTGTGTGTTATCAGCATATTTCCTATAAAATTCTTGTATAATCTCTAAATTTTGTTGTCTGGCAACAGTATCTATTCTTACGTGTACCAAAAAACAAACATCGGATAAATCTACTTTTTTCATTTTGCGTGTTCTTTTTTAATTTTTTTTAATGTCCTAACCACCGTATCAATATCTACCTGTGGTGCCCCTGTTGGGTAATGACCGTGTTTCTTTTTATAGTGTTCTGCACCTACATTATAATTTAAGTGCCATTCTGGTGTGTGTGAGATTGTACTCTCTGTTATACAGTTCTCTATATCTTCTAGATATAACCAACTTTCCCAGATATCCGGAAACCACCAGAATTCTGGACAAAAACCATTTTTATAGCATTGGTAGCTATGTTCCACATGCTCCCAAGCATTTTTAAATATTGGGTCAAACACCCCAACTTTATCGATAACATCTTTGTGGTAATAACAAAAAGCTCCTACCGAATTAGGGTATAAAGCTATTTTTGTATCATCGTAATATAGGACTGTCTTTGGGTTTGGTTCGTTTAAATTATCTGTTTCTGCTCTTTCTTCTAGTGTAGAAAAACCCTTACTATCTTTTCTATTAGCAGGACCTTGTAGAGCGTAACTTAAATGTTTAATACCACTAGCTTCTGAAGCTTCTATATATTTTTCAAACACAGAATCATCTTTTATCAATACGTCATCTTCCATTATAAAAATGTGTTCACACCCTTTTGATATTAAGTAATTTATAGCGTCACTTTTACTCTTGCCAACACACTCATTTACTTCGTGTTGTATTATATGGGCTTTTTTTGGGTACGATTCTGGGTTATATGGGGTACCATCATTAACTATGACAAAATTTTCTATCCAGTCAGGTACTGTAATAGCACTCTGTAATATTCTATGTTCAGCTTTATATGTTACAAGTCCTAAACCTATTTTACTTTTGTTGTTCATTCTGCGTTTTTTTAATAAATCGTTTATAATCATAAGTCCCTAGTAACTGATTTACGTGACCTAAATCTGGATTGTCTCTTAACTCCTCATATTCATCTAATAATCTACCACAAGATTCTTCAGAGTGTACATTAACATAACCATTTTTAATCAAACTTAACCCTATTAGGAACCCAGAAGCTGGATTTGTAACATCCGTACCTATGTCCTGTATAGTTTTTAAAGCTCGTTTACTTAAAGCCATAATGTACCCTTGTGAACCAACAGTATTTGTTTTATAACCACCACCAAAATTATAAAAACTACCTAATGAGTTTTTATTTATAACTAATTTTCCGTCTTTAGCTATTAAGTCGATACCGTTCGCGATTATACTATTATCTTTTACGTGAGTTCTTGACGTGATGACCCCACAATTTGTTGTTTTAGTGTAAATTTTAACAAACTCGGTTATTACATCATTTAATGGTGCTGTTTCATTAAAAAACACATATAAATCACATTCCTCATCTTCAGGTCTATCCAACCAGACTACATTATTGTAAGTGCAATTGTCTACTACGCATTTTTTTAACTCTTCTTCCTCAAAGGCACTATTAACAACAACACCAACTTTTACTTTATTATTTTTTATAGGTTTTATAGTGTTAAACTTTAAACCCCCTTCTTGTATTATCGGGAGTTTGGTAAAGTGTTTCCCAACAAATTTAAATCTATTTCTGTGCCATTCATCATTTACCATACCCACTGACTTATGGGTAACCTTAACCTCAAAGTTTACACCCACTTTTACACCCGCTAACCAATTAGACACACAAAAATCTATCTCATAAAAATGAAACCCCTTAAAATAGTCATCAAATTTCTTTTTTATTAAATCTCTATCAACTAAAAAGAATAAACCATCTACCAATAAAGCGTCTAATACTTCATTTTTAAAAATTCCTGAATATTTTGACTGCCATGTCCGTCCTTCATGTGTATGCCAAACACTACCCATCATTTTAGCCCAGTTGGTCCACCACATACCATTTTCTGGTAATTCCGTTGTTCCAGCTATACCTAATATCCCATAATCTGGATTATTATGTTTTAACTTTAATAATTTCTTTGCCCACCCTTTAGTTTCTATTATTAAATCATCGTGACAAAAAACAATATTATTATTTTTTGCCTCTTTTAACCCTTTATTATATAATTCTGTTAAAGAATATTTCCCAGGGTTTTCATAAATGATAATTTCTATGTCCTTTAAACCTGATGTGGACTTTAGATGTTTGACGTATTCCTCGTCTCTTTGTTTTGTACTTACTACTACTGATAATCCCATAATTTTATTTTATTCCTGTACTACCAAAACCACCTTCGTCTCTGTTAGTACTTTCTAGTTTAGATACTTTTATATATTTTGCCCAATTGGTGTTAAGAATGTTATTTAAAACTGCTTGAGCTACCCTATCTCCATCATTAATAGTAAAAGGGTCTTCACCTAAATTTATTAGGATAATTTTTATTTCACCTCTATAACTTCTATCAACAGTACCAGGTGTATTAAGAACTGTTATACCGTGTTTTAAAGCTAAACCACTTCTGGGTCTTACTTGTAATTCATAATTCTCTGGTAATTCAAAGTAAAGGCCGGTAGGAATTAATTTCCTTTTACCTGGATGAATAACCATAGTATCGTTTGGTATTGATGCTCTTAAATCAAAACCACTATCGTCTTTATGTGCGTATTCTGGGTCTGGATTATTAGATGTGTTGACATACTTTACCTCCATCCTTGGAATGTCTTCATCAGTTATAAAAGAAGTGTTTTCTAGTTCTTCTAGGTCTATTCCTAGAATTTTTGGTAATTCCAATGGGGTTTCGTCTATTGAGTTACTGTTTGCGTACCTTTCTATTTGTGATAAAGTACTTTTCATTTTTTTATTAGTGTTATTATTCATAGTACCTTATTTCAATAAATTTATTTTTAACATTAACCTCATGACCTCTAAAAGATTTTTTTCACACCTTTCTTTAATTTCTTTTTTTCTAAATAAATCCCCTTTTCCCCAATATAGTTTGTGTGCATCACTTCGTTCCCACTGAGAATCGTGATGGTCATCTGTTTTTATTCCCATAGCTGAACTTATAACACCTAAAGAGTACAACCCCCTACCGGAAGCAAAACCCCAAACATCTTTTGTGTCTATAGCTCTAATCTCCCAAGGTTTAGTTTCGTGATTAGGGAATATTTTTGGTGGTTTTAGACCATTGATAAGCATTCTTTTTGCTATACATGGAATAGTGAATGATTTTATCTCATGTCCACATAATTTAAAACCTAAATTATCAACTTTTTCAACTATTCCTCTGAATTTAGTAATAATTTCTTTTTCGTCTAACGGATTTTCACCTAAATCACACCAGGTCTCAACTTTTGGTGTGTTGTCAGTTTGTAGGAATGCTGCACTTACACATATAATTTTAGCAAATTCAGGTATTCCTGCAGCTCTTTTTACGAAAACTTCTTCTGACGATAATTTGTCATCCTCCGTAAACCATTTTCTAATGTAATGTATCACATTATTTTCCCAACTATCGTGTAATAGTGGGTATTTGTTTTCAAGTTCACTTAAACTAGAAGTTATTCCAGCTGTTTCAATGTGAAAAAATAGTAGTTTGTTTAAATTCTCTGACATAGTGTTTTAGGTTTATTGGTTCTTTATAAAACTAACAAATCTTAACAGTAAAATCAAACAATATTACCCTAATTTTTGATTGTAGTAGTTAGGTGTTAGTTGTGGGTGAAGAATATCTTCATATGGTGCTTTGATGACAGATATAACTTCTGAGTCTCTAGTGTCTTCTGAAAGATAATGAGATAACCTTTTATTAGCCTCAAAAACCGATTCTGATTCCACGATATATTTAAATTTTTTAACTTTGGGTTTTCCTTCACTGTCGATTACCCCTGTCTCGAATGCTACGATTGCTTGATAGTACATATTTTTAGTTTTTAGTTTTTATTGTTTATTTTTTTTATCTACGAGCATTTTATAATACTCCGCTCTATTTTTAGTAACCACATCTATATGGTACTTTTGTACCGATTCGTATAGTCTTTCCCCCAAATCCTCCCTTAAAGAAGGGTTAAGTAGTAAAGTTTTTATGTGTTTATCCCACATTTTGTGGTTTTTATGTGTGTCAACTAATAAAGCGTTACCTTCATTATTAAATCCTCCACCGTGGTTAGCGGCACTTATTAAATCTATCTGGTATGGACCATAATTCTGAGCAATTAATGCTTTCTTATGGAACCCAGCTTCAATAACTTTTAATTGGGATTTAACCCTATTAAATGTATGCTCTTTAATCGGAGCAAGACTTATATCGAATTTATTATAGTTAGAAGCGTATGTGGTAATAGGTTTAGTCCACACCCTTCTATAAGGCATATCAACCTCATTAGCGTATTCTTCCTCAACAAATTTTAATAAGTGTTTATGGTATTCTGGTGAAACAGTACTGAACTTGTTAGTGAAAATTTCTTCATATTTGTACCATATAGATTCATGTGGTTCAATTGGTCTTTGTTTTTGTTCACCAGTTGCCTGGTCTATAAAAGTTATACTCCCTCTAGTGTCAAAACCACACAATACAAATTGTAATTTATCCATATGTGGTTGTAATTTTCCCACAACACCGGATAGTATTCTTAAATCTTCCATATGCGATGAACCACCTAACCAACCCACCCTTAACCTATCAGAATCTGGTGTGTCAATTTTGAATTGGTTTTCTTTGGGGTCAACAGCATTAGGGAAAACCTCCACTGATGGGTTTAGTTTCCTTATTTCGTCAGCGAAGATTGGTGTTGTTGTATTAACATGTTCAGCTAATTTTAAATTTTCTACAATTAATTTATCTAAATTATTTTGTTTTACCATCATATGAGCTGGATGGTCTATTGTAGGTAACCAATAATCGTCCAAATCCATAATACTGACTATCCCTAACTTTTTTAACCTAGGAGCGACTTTTTTAGATAAGTCGTAATTAGGTGATAATGTTCTGTGATAATGAATGATATCGTATTTTTTTAAGTATTCATCATTTTCTAATTGTGGTTCGTAGTCAATGTCAACCCAAAAATCTTCTGGATATAAATTTTGTAAGGCTAGATGTGGGTCAACACTTCTAAATTTGGAGACTCCCGTTCTATCACTTGGTATTACTAGTACTTTAATTTGGCTCATATTTCTTTTATTTGAACAAAAAGTAATGAAAATAATTGGTATGTCAAACTTGTGGGCATAAAAAAAAGCCCCAGAAGGGGCTTTTTTTATTAATATATAAAACTTAAGACTATCTAAGTTCTCTAATGTCAAACGTTCTAACACCGTCAATTGTAATAGCTCCATAGAATCTATTGTTAACCACCTTTTTAGCGTATCTAGTCATGATACCCTTGATTGGTGCAAAGTTAAATGGATTATACATTGTTGGTGTAAGTTGTAATGGTACATAAGGAGCGTAAATATATCCTGTGTCTAATAAAGATGTTCCTTTATGTCCAATTAACACTTTGTTAGCTGGGAAGTAAGGGTCTCTATATACAGTATATCTACCTGATAATGTTCCAATCTTCTCAATACCCATATTGTACTGGTCTTGGTCTGGAGCTGCGTTTGAAGCGTGGAAGTATTCTAAGTCATCAAATATTGCAGAACATTCAGATGAACAAACAATCCAGTTAGCACCACCTCTCAACGTAGATTTGTGAATCTGTGCTGAAATTTGGTTAATAGCAGTAATCAGAGTTTGATTCCAGTCTTTTTGAGTATAAGGAGCTTGTCCCGCTTGGAAACGTTTCCATCCGTTGTAATCCCATCTTAATGTCCAAGATGCTGCCGCTCTTAAATCTTTAAGAATCTCACGGTCTATCTCAGCCGCAACTTCTTCAGATAATAGAGCTGTTAATTCAGCTTCTGCATCAATGTTATGGAACGCACTAACGTCTTGTGCAAGTTCTGGAGACCAAGTAGCTCTTAATTTTCTTTCTGTTACCGAAACAGTTACAGAGTCTAAATCAAATGAAACTTCACCTAATTCATCTTCAAATTCAAGGTCTTGGTAAATTCTGTACTCAGCAGTAAAGTTAGTAGTTGCTAGTGTTGCGTTAACATTAGCTCCAACGTAACCATCTACAGACTCACATGTAATACATGCTGGACATGATAAGTCTAATTCAACGTAAAGGTAACCTTCACCATCACAAACGTTGTCATAAGTAGAATCTTTTCCTGGCCAGTAAGAAGTACCTTGTCCTGGAATATTATCTACAATACCTTTTCCGTATTTCTGAGTTACTAATCTAAAAGGTACATACCCTTGAGCTGCAACTACCTGAGTAGTACTACCAGTTGGACAACAAGTTACAGGATTTGTCGCTTTGAATTTCAAAGAAGACAAGAACTCTTCAGTATCCATCTCGTTACCATTAGGTCCAACTAATTTACCTTGTCCTAAGTTATTAAATCCACCTACTCTAACAAGTAAGCTTCTAAGTCCACCATTAAGACAGTCGTAACTATTATATGTCCCACTAGTAGTTGAACCAGTAAGAGTTTCGTAGATAGTGGATGGAGTCATTGTTCCACCAGTAGTGTTCCACGTTACAAATTGAGCTGTACGTGACACACCTGAATATCTACCTTTCGAAATATCGAATAAACCTCTACCATCTTCATAGTATTGGTCATATAAGTTTACAGTGTCGTAAGTTTGTTGATTTGCGTTAGTTGCACCTGGCATTCCTTTTGGTTCGAAATGATTCCAAGTGTTATCTGCAGCACCTCCCCAACGTCTGTCGGAGATTTTTGGTACGAAGTAGAACAATTTACCAATTGGTAAGTTCAAAGCTTGTACCGATACAATGTCGTTAGCTAGTAATTTAGAAAATACTCTTCTAATTATTGGGAAAACAACTGTTTCAAATGAACCTGAGGCATCAGCTTGTGTTGCCTCGTTGATTAAATGCGTCGCTTGGTTTTCATATAACTGAGCGATGTTTTCTCTTGTATGACCTTTAAGTCCATCCAAGAAACCAAGTTTGTTCCATTTTTCAATAGTGTCTTCTCTAATAACTTTAAGATGTTTCAATCCGATATTACCTACTAATCCTGATTCTAATAAAGCACCCATAATTTTTAATTTTTTTTATTTTTGGTTATTATTTTATTTTACTCATGATATCTAAACTTCTTGCGATTTGTGGGTCAACATACGTTCTTGATTCTCTCAATTTCGATGCTCCCGTCGCAGGAGATTTATTTATCTTTTTTTGTACACTTTCACTAAGTTGTACAGTCTTTTTGCTATTTTTACTCTCGTAAGATTCTGTTACAACACTTTTAGTACTAGAAGAAAGTTGTTTCTTCACGTTCTTATATAGTGCTTTAGATTCTTTAAGAGATTCAACTGAGTCAAACCTTCTAAGAATGTTAATTTTCTCAGACTTGTTAGTTGTGTGTTCTGTAAACAATTTCGTAGCGTAAGCTAAGTTAGAATTGAATACAGCGACTTCATTTAACTTGTCTCTAAACATTTTAAGAGCTTTTTTATATTCTCCATTTTTGTTTTTAAGAATACCAACTTCCCCTTTTAGATTATCGATAGTTTCAGTAAGAATTTTAGTGTCGTCCATTCTTTTTCTTTCGTTTATAAAACGAGTTCTTATAGAACGTTTAGACTCATTCATATTGATTCCGGCTTTTTCTCTTGCAGCTTTATTGAACTTGTTAGTTCTATTACCTGCATGAACTTTTTGACTTAGGTTGTTTCCACGATACATTTCTTGAAAATCTGCTTCCCCTTCTTCTTTGGCTGTTTCTCTAGTCTTTCCCCCTCGGCCATAACGACCTTTCTTTTTACGGTCTCCCGTTGGGATATCACCTTTCTTACCACCATAGTTTTCTTCCATATCAGTTTCCATGTCCACTTCATCCATGTCCATGTCCATATCAACTTCATACGTTGGTTCTTGCGTTTCTTCCATATCGTCATGACGTTCAGAATCATAATGTGCATCCTTTTCTAACTTCTCAATTTGTGAGTAGTCATCTTCAGCTGCATCACCAAAATAATTTCCATCATCTTCTTCCAAGTCTTCCGCTTCAACATCAACGTCGTCCTCGTCTTCATCTTCTTCGTTCATATCGACATCATCTTTTTTAGATTCGTCTAACTCTATTCGGTACTCCTCTCCAGTACCCTCATCTTCTATGCTGATTACATCATCGTCCTGTTTTACGATTACGCCATCTTCAGCACCCATAGCTTTAAAGACTTTTAGTACATCTTCATCCGATGCTTGTGTTAAGTCTAGTGGTTCAAACTCGTCATCGCCTTCAGGTGATGGGATATCGTCAACATCAATTTCGTCCGCCATAGCTAAAACGTCCTCCATTTCTGTGTCTCCTCCCTCATCGTCCATGTCCATGACATCTTCGTCATCATCGACCATAGCTTCGAGTTCTTGTTCTTTTATTACTTTTTTTGTTTTTAAACCATTGTTGGATAATGATTCTTTTACCAGTTCTTCAATTTCTTCCTTCATGGTAGAAGCAAGTATTTCTTTTGCATTGGATTTAACAGTTTCTTCAATCTGTTGGGCTTCAATCAGAGCCGATTCAAGTAAGGATTTATTACTCATAAATTATCTTATATATTTTTATTATAGTTTTATTCATACATAAATAGTGAGGGGTACGTAAAAAGTTTGTGTTTTACACCTCAAAACCCGTAAAATTTAACTTTATCTATCTAAAAAGTTGTTTAACTTCTTCATCATAGTTAAAGCATGTGTATTTGGACCATTAAAATCTGCTGGTATTGGTGGTGGTGTTGCCTCTTCTAAAGTCTCTTCATATTTGTCTTTGTCTTTTATGTCTTTGAATAGGTAAGCTCCTGGAGTTGATGGTGACGACACTAAATCAAAACATATCAATTCAAAATCATCTTGTACTATATTTTTTCCTCCTTCACTCTTTAGTGACCCTACACCCCTAGAAGAAATACCTAGAGTAACACCATGTCTTAATAGATTAGCTGCTATATCACCAACACATGAGATAATACCCTTAGTGTGGTAAGCTGGTGAGGTTAGTATTTGTAGTTTCCCCATTAATGTGTCCCCGTCCCAAAAAGTCTCCACAACTCTATGGGAACTTCTTTCTAAGTCCACTAATGACGATTCTGGGTGATTTAATTCGGATAAGGCTCTACCTTGTCCTATTAGTTGTTGGTATTTGTCTACCTCTCTCTTTAATATGTCTGCTGGGTATATCCTACCATTTCTGTTTTGAACCCCACACTTCTGTAGGACAGCATAAATAAAAACACCTTCAGAATCTTTAAATCCTTTGGTTTCTGTTATTATTTTTTTATTTAAATCGTAGTGTGGTGATATGTGTCCCGCATCAATTTCTAGTAGGACTCCTTTACCGATTTCGTTAGCTTCAAGTAATTTATATGTACGCATAGATTAATATCTTTACATATAAATACAATAGAGATAATTAAAATTATTTTTTATTTGAGTAGAAGTTAAAGTATTTGTTATTTTTAAAATTCTGGTTTTGAATATGACCTATTGTTTTGTGTACAGAATCTTTTATTGTTTGTGAACGGATGTTCTCTTTAACTTTAAGAAATAGGGTTATTTCACAAGAAATATAACTTCTTTTTAATAGTTCGATACCACTTGTTCGTAAATCCAAATCTACAATATTTTTTTCTGTTTTAAATAAGTTATCGTCCAATACCTCATTTAAACTAATTTTAATATCTCTTTTTAATAACCCAACAACCCTAACCCAATTAGGTGCTTCGTTAATTGGTTGGGCCCAAGATGAAAGATTCATATATAGCGATTTAAAATTCTTGGAGTCTACTGTCCCGTAGTTAGTTTTAAAACTAGGGTGTAGGTTAAATTTGATTTGTTTTCCTGACTTCATGATATATTCTATTTTAGTAAAATATACTAACGAATTACTTATAAGTCAAAATAATCTAAGATAGGTCCTCTTCTAATTGTTGTAACCTTAATAAGTCTTTTTTTCTATACCCACAATCAACCACCTCATTTTCTACAACTAAAAGTTTATCTTTTAACTCTGTATTTTCAGTTTCTTTGATTAGGTTCGTTAGTAACTTATTTAGATTGTCTTTACTTGTATCCACTTTTTCTTTGAGTTCTCCCACTTCTATGGATAGGTATTCTTTTAGTTTACCTTTGTCGGATTCACTTAAAGAAGAATATTTTTCATTATATAACCTAGTTAAACTAGAAACTAATAATGAATGTCTTACTGTTGTTGTTTCATTAATTTGTTCTGGTTGATTTAACCACGTTACTAATTCTTTTTTTATTTCATTATGTTTTCTTGGGTTATATGAAAAGTTTTCAAAAATAAGTTTATCTAGTTTTTGATAAATTTTTTCACTATCACCCTTATAATAAGGACTTTTTTCTATTAGTTTATTAATATTTGTGGATTCCGCTATTAGAACTTTAGATTTTGATTTTAGTTCAGTTAGGACGTTTTCTAAGAAAATCCTTGCCTCATTTTTATCAGTGAACCTTTGTTTATCTATTTCACCATACAGTGTAAAAAATTCTCTTAGTGTTTTGGTCTTTTTTAAAGACCCCATTAATACATTAAAATTTCTTTTAAATGTGCTTTTGTTAGAATATGATTCTGTTAGAATGTCGTTGATTCCCTTTTTTATTTTACCAAACATAGATTTATATTTTACTATAAATATCTAATCTTTTAGTAAATCTTCTAGGTTCTTACTAACATCCTCTAATTCCTTAACACCCTTATTAAGTTTTATTACTCCGTTGTTTGTTCTATCCTCAAGAATTAGTGGTAAGTCCGAATCTCTGGCAAACATTTCTATCTCTAAGTCTGCACCCATATCAGCTCCTCCAGCTCCACCTTCTTCAGCTGGTGGTTCTTCTGGGGCATCACCTCCTAGGTCACCCCCTGAAGGTGGTGGTACGTCACCAAATCCTCCAGTGTCTTCACCTTCTTCTGTACCTGATTCTGCACCTCCTGCGTCTTCTTTTGGTGTTCCGTATAAAGCATCAATTTTATCAAAAATACCAGTACTTGTTATAACTTCACCAGTTTTACCCAATTCTTCACCAACAGCTTTCTCTATTCTTTGTTGTTGTAAATCTAACTTAACTTCTTCATCACTCATACCCAACACATTCTTTTTAGCCCATGTTGATGACGTTGCTTGAATCCCATTTCCTGGGTCGGTAACACAGTCTCTATATAACGTAACTTTTTCTTTCCAAAGTTCAATTTTTAGTAAGTCCGATTGTGTGGATGGGTTAGTTAACCCTAATGTAAAATTATCTAACTCGTCTTCAAAACCTAATATATACAAATGTATTATTGCTATTTTATTTAGTTCTTGTATAATAGCTTTTTGGACGTGGTTTATCGTTCTTGCAAATCTAATGTCTTGTAATGATAAATTTTTACCCTCACCTACTACGTCTTCAAAACCTAAAAAAGCTTTAGGTACACGTAATGCAGCTAATAATTTTTTCTGTATGTACTCAATATCCGCAATCTCACTTAAATTCTGTGCACCGGGTAAAGTTTCTATTGGCATAGGTGCTGCCGGGTCACGAACTGGGATAAAGTAATCTTGGTCCACAGCTAATTGATTGTACCTTAAATCCACATTACCATTTTGTGGGTCAACAACTTGGTCTCTTTTAAATTTATTAGCGATTCTTTGTACATAAGCCTCAACATCTTTATCATCCATATTCCCAACATAGACCTTAAATACCCTTCTTTCTGGTGCTCTAGAAGTCCTATAAATCAACATGGCATCTTCAGCTAACAATAATTGTTTCCATATTCTTCTAGACTTATCTAGTACCGAGGTGCCATATGGTAATCTTCTATCGTCACCCAATAACCTAAAATGAGCTACTTCCCAATTTTTAAAAACCATATCCTTATCTTTCCAACCAAACTCTATCTTCCTATCTTCAGTGTCACCGTCAAATGCTCCAGCACCATAAGCGTCTGGTTTATTTTCAATTCTTTCAATTTCTATGTTTGGTAGTTGGTTTACACCTAAAACCCCCTTTTTAGGGTCCACTTTAAGATACACAAAATTATCACCGTATTTACAAGTATTTCTAATCCACATAGGTAAATTAGTTTCCACATCTATCACATTATTGAATAGGTCTGCTAAGATACTTTTTATTCTTTTTGATTCGGAGTATATGTTCAACATAAACCCTTGTTCTGACATTGTTGTTGCTTCGTCAGCCATAATATCTAAAGCTGCTGAAATTTCCGGAGTAAACTCCATGGATTCATAGTCATAATAAGAAGCTAACCTTGTAGGTTCATAGTAGACCGCTTGTTGGTATAGTTGGTTTTCTACCTTACTCCATTGATTATTTATATAAGATGATTGTTGTTGTTGTAGTTTTTCTTTTTCGTACTCAGCTTTGTCGGTTGTTCTTAAAAGCACTTCCTTATCAAAATCGTATGATGGTTTTGGGGCTCTTGGGCCATTTGGTCCAAACAGGGAAGCTAGTCTCTGATATAATGTTAAGTTTTTTTCTGCCATAATTTTAAATTTACGATAATAATATCGGTTGTCAATTATCTAGACCACATAATCACAAATAACATAGTCTTCTAATACATATGTTACTTCACACTCGACCTCAACGAAGGGTACTTGTGGTATAGATGATTGTACGTTTCTTTTGTTTAAATCGGGTGGGAAATATATCCATTCATAAACAGCCTGGTCTAGTGCTTGTCTTAAATTCTTTTTAATGCAACGACCAAAACTATTTCTAGTTAAACCTCTACCACATTTATTACCACCTACTTTTCTTACACCCATATTATTATTATTTTAGTCCTCCGAATAACCATAAATATTCTTTAGGGTTGTTTGGGTCCATATTGACAGGTCTCCCTGAAACTGTATGTGGACTCCATACCGGTTTATTACCTCTGGTTGGTTCTTCTCTTGCTACATCGGTGGTAACCCAACTATCTAACATTGCTTTAGCCTGGTTTGTGTTCCTTTCTAGTTCAGCGAAAGAATTTTGGGCTACGTATAATGCCATAGCAATTGCCATAATTAAGTCATCGTGGTGTCCTTTCATATGGTCTGGACGACCATTTAAATAAACAAATGTTTTAAACTCATTAATTAACCTATGTGACCTAACAATAAAACCTGTCCTTAATTGTTCTTCTAGAGCTTGTATTATTTGTGCTCTTTTACTGTTAAAGTTAATCCCGGGACATTTATCCTCTTGGTTTGGGTTGAACTTCCAAATGTCGTTAGATTTTACATTATCATAATATAAATTTTTGTATCCTAGTTCTATTAATTTTCTAGACGTTGACACTCCCATACCACCGGTAATGTCTACCACAATAAAACACTTATATTTTATAGCCCATTTATTTGCTAATTCAGCCGCTATATCTGGTGGGATTTTCCCTAAGTATTCTAATACTTGTTCCCTATCATCAAAATCTATAATAGTAAAAGATGTAAAATCGTCACTATCCCCTCTGGAAACATCAATCCCCATAATGTAACGATGACCTTCTTTTGGTGGTTTCCAAACCCATAGAGTATTACCTACCCATATCTCTAGTGGGTCACACACGTCTTTCATTAAGTCAGCTATAGTGTCTGAAGGTATAACATTATCACCCGAACCTAAAAATGCACATTCTAGTTCTTGTGATATTTTTCTTCTGTCAAACTTTAATTTTTTACACATTTTTTCAAACCAATCAGTAAATGGTTTGTAACCTAACTGTAATAATTCATCAGCCCTATCTAACGAGTTTTCTAATATTTCTTCATCTTTATACTCATCTCTATTTAATAGGAAATGTGTAATATCTTTAGTTTTTACCCACCTTAATCCTTTATTAAATCTAGGGTCACGAAACCACGTTAAACTACTAATTTTAAATTGGTTTAGTCCTCTAATGGATTGGTCATATATCTCATAATAAATCCTGTCGAATCCGTTCGGTGTGGATATCACCACAACCTTACCCCCTGTAGCTAAAGATGCCATACACGCTGCCCATAAATCATCACCGGACTCTATGTAAGCCGCCTCATCAAATATTAACATAGTGGGCGTGTAACCCCTCAACGCATCCACAGATGTTGCTACAGCTTTTACTTCTGAATCATTATTTAATTTATAATGTTTTTGAGTGTCTTTGTCTTTAGAAAACCCAACATTTATCCAATCGGGCCACTGACGTAAAAATCCTTTTATTTTACTAGCCATCTCTACTGCCGTATCTAATTTATTAGCTAATATAAGTATTTTTTCTGGTTTTTCTTTTGATGCGAATTGTAGTGTTTTAGATATCCAAGCTGATGTAGCGGTAGACACTCCTGCCTGACGATACTTTAAAACTATATTATCATTATAGTTTTCATAGTCATGAATCATCTCTACTTGTTCGGGAAATAATTTAAATGGGACGTACTTACTCTGAGTATTATCATAAGTTTCCAAATATGTTCTTAGAGCATAATCGGTGTCTTTATAACACTTAGCGTATTCTTTTATATATTCTTGTCTATTCATAGCCATATATAATAAATATCGACAAAATTATTCTAAGAGTACAATTCTATTGGCTCTGTAAGAAATTTAATTCATCTGGTGATAATGAGCCCATACCTTGATTAAATATTTTATCAAGAATGACATTCATGTCTAGGTCAGATGGTATATCCCCACTTGGTTTAGTTTGTTTTGGTTTTGCTTGTGGTCTTGGTGTTGGTGGTGTTGGTTCTTCTTGACTTACACTTTCATCATAGTCATCTTCTTGTAAATCTTTAATTATAGATTTTACAATCTTTTGAAGTTCCATTTTACCTTCATCACTCCCCGATAAAATTTGTTTTGCTAAATCAAAAAACTCTTCTGGTTCCATCCTTGTGAATTCACTAAAAAGATAATTTTGTATCTCTGTCTTATCTTCATCCATAAGTTCTTCTGGGTAAGCTGCTCTAAATTTTGACCAAATTACTGGACCTAATCTTAAGTCCCATATTTCTGCTGGTAGGGTATCAGTTGCCTTCATAACCATTTCGGCCTTTTTAGGGTCACTAGGAAGTCCTTGTGAAGCTAATAATTCCATCACACCTTTTATTAATTCATGTACTAATACTGGGAATGTTATCCCTACTGCTCTTATTGTCGGTGGGTCTGTTTCTATATCTATCTCTTCTTTTCCAGCTGCAGATTCTTCACCTTGTCCCATCATTTGTGCTGTCTCGTCCGACATAATCCAATATACCAAATCATTAACTGACATCATAACACCATATAGGTCTAATAACTCTGGGTTTATAGCGTTTATCTTTTCTGGTATCATGTGGTATAGGTAGTGACCTTTCTTAGCTGAACCTTGTATTAAAGAATTTATAAATCTTCTCTTTTCTTTTTCAGCGTCAAACATCTCAAATGTACCAAATAATTCTTCTTCACTACTCATCTCTTCTTCTGATGGTTCCTCCTCTTCTCCTTTTTGCATTCCTGACATATCCACTTCACCCATACCAACAATCTTAGCGTCAAATTGTACAGCGTCATCAGGTAGTGACATATATTCTTTTACCAATTCTACAGCTAAAGTCTCCAATTGTTCTTTATTTTGTGATTCTATCTGTAATATTTTCATAGTGGAACTTCGTAACATCATCTGTAGTTGCATAAACTCGTTTTGAGTTACTTGACCCAAACCAGTATATTTTTTAACATTATCCACAACCTCTTTAAATCTTTCAGAAGCTACTAACTCTTCAAAATTATCTGGAATACCATCAGCGTCTACATCTGGAAAAGCTGGATTATCCCCTAAAGGGAAATCTTGTGAACCTATTTTTTGTTCAATATCCGATGCCATCCTTTCTGGGTTATCACCATAATCAATTGGTGGTGCTTCCAATAACTGGGATTTAGTGTATTCTGGTAAAGCTTTAGGTTTTGGTTTAACCCCTGGATGTGGTTTATATGGTGTACCCCTTCTTTTAGGTGGGGATTTTGTCCCAGGTTTAGTTGGTGCTATAGTTGGTGATTCTGTCTCACTGGGAGCTTCCTGACCACCCGAGAATATAGATTCAAAATCTAACCAATCAGGTAAACCAGTTTCTTTTTCTGTTTGTACGTCCTCTACACCAACAACTTCTGTCTCATTAATTGTTCTTATTAATTCAGATTTTGTCATAGCAGGTCTAGAATTTTTTTGTACAATTTCTTTTATCCAAGTCTCTACTAACTTAGGGTTAGTATTTTTTATATTTTCATCTTGTTCTACTTTTTCAGGTAGAGTCCCAAAATCTTCCGTATCATCAGAAAATTCTTTAGCGTATTTTTTCCATTTTTTACCTTCTTTACCTTTTTCATTCGCTTTAGCGTAAAAATATCTTGCTTGTGCTTTTGATGCGAATTTTTCTATTAGGTGTTGTTTTGTCACCCCTTCAAACATACCCATACCGTCATCGTCATCTTTTGGGTTCCCAAACCCATCGTCAGTGTCTGGACCTACCTGGTGTGGGTCTTGTGTTACCTCACCTTTTCCTGGGTGTATAGTGTCTTCATCGTACCCCTCATCTAAGTCGTTCTCATCTATAACATCTTTTTCACCGTTAACGTCTTTCTTTAATTTTTTACCGTCTACTGAAGCATCTGGAAAATCTTCATTTACCTCTAACTCTTGTTCTTTTTTTGATATGTCACCGTATGCTTTTGATAGGTCTGCGTAATCTTTCGCTATATCAGCTGAGGTCTTATCCTCTTCTTTAACCACCATACTATGTAACATATTCATGCCACTTTCATTAAGTTTACTTAAAAAAGGTATAGACATACCCTTACTAAGTAATTTTTTAATTTTTATTCTATTTTGTTTTGTGTTCGAGATTTTTGGCATAATTTAAAATTAAATCTTTTGTATATAGTTTATCTTCAACCGACTTCAAGTCTTCCCCGAAGGAAAATACAGCTCTTGAGTCTGTAATATTTTCATCATCGTATATCTCCCAACATAGAGAGATAACGTTATCTACAGCGTCACACATACCAAAATAATCCGAGTTTTGGATTAATTCAAATTGTATATCACTATCATACAGTGTACCTACTTTTGTAATAACTTCTAATTGTGGGGGTGTCGGACTACCTTGTGCTGGTGTTTTGTCCCAATCTTCTCCCCAAATATCAGCTACATCATCTGAGAAGATAAATTCGTACACATTTTGCCCTTTGTAGTTGGGTCCTAGTTCATTTACATAGACAAGGAACATGATTGATTAATTTATTAAGATTTTAAACCTTTTCTACTAATCTCTGTAACCTTACCATTACTGTTAAACACTAAAGAACCTTTAGTATTTTTACCAACTACTTCAATGTTGTCATTTTCAGTTAAGAATTTTCTACTAGCTGATTCTTGTTCAATAGTTTCGGTATGTTCCAAGATAGAAGTTATCTTTCTTGCTTTGGTTAACTTAGAGTCTAAAAAGTTGTTTCTTTTTTGTTTATTATTTGCTTTTTCTTCTTTACTAACTTTAAAGTAATTGTTAATCACACTACTTACTTTATCGTAACCTTCAGCAAGTTCTTCCCCGTCTGTTGGTTGGAATATGTTAGCTAATTCATCATCACTGAAATCCATTTTAGTTCCTGATTTTTTAAAACTTCTTAGTGTTTTTTCTAAAGCTTTTTCTCCGGCCCAACCACCTATTGCTGCTCCTGCTGCACCCATCATAGCTGGGATGTTTTCGTCTAAATCCAAATCACCACCATCGTCTCCCATATCAAAATCCATTTCCATTTCTTCGTCGTCTCCCATATCAAATTCTTCTTCACCACTAGACTCCATATCACCCATGTCATCTAAATCATCATATTCAGAATCAGTCTCTTCAAATTTTTCTACAATCTCTTCTCTATCTTCAGAATCTAGATTATCTAAATTAACAGCGGAAATAACCGAATTTAACACATATTTTATCGTTTCAGAATCTAATGCACCTTGACCATCAGCTTTACGTAATTTTTGACCCAATTTACCAGTTAGTTTTTGGATACTTTTAACAGCGTCTTCTTCTTCAGCACCATCACCACCTTCAACATCAATGTCCATATCCATTTCCATTTCTTCATCATCACCTTCATCACCACCTTCAACATCCATATCCATATCCATCTCTTCACCTTCAATACCCATATCGTCACTACCCATATCCATATCGAAATCCATATCTTCTTCTACTTCAGGTTCTGGTGTTGGTAAGTCTATTTTTAGTACTTTTTTTTGTTCCTCTATAACCCCGTAATTGTTAGCCTCATTAATCGACTTCATTTTGAAGTTTAGTCTTTTTAATGCTGTAGAATAAGAAGTAAAAGTTTCGTTTCTATTTGCTGACCCTAATTGCCCATCAATATGTGAAAGGTTATTTTCGTCTTTACCAGATTTTATGAAATACTGTTTATTCTCTTTTATTATAGCATAAACATTACCATCCTGCCCTTTAACACTATAATGGGTATTAGAATAATTTGTTACGTTACTAGGTTTACTACTAATTCCCGCTATTTGTTTTATTCTTTCTATTTTTTCTTGTAATGGTAGTTTTTCACTCCCCACTGGTTTTAATGCACTCATTTTTAATATTTTTATTTTTTTTATTTAACTAAATTGTCCTGGTCCCCCTAGACTACTACCACCTAACGTATTTGGGTAGAAAGTATATCCACTATAAATACCTGGGCCACCTAACTGTCCAGGTGGGTCTGTTGCTGTACTATTATCTGGGTTAAAAGGCCACATTTTTTCTCTCATGGTCTGTCTTTCATCCTCATAACAATCATGACAACTACATGTAAAACACGCATCAGTTAAAGTACCACCAACATGAGTTACAATCATATCTAGTGTACTCCCTGCCGGTATCGCTACTACAGCACCATTAAGTACTAGATTAGCCACAGCACCTCTAGCGTATACTGAAGTACATGTTATCCCAGACAAACGCCCGGTAGGCATCTGCATAAACGGTTGTATGTCTGCACCGCAGTATAATTTGTCACTCGAGCTGTTATCGTATCCTATTGCCATATTGTAAGTCTATTTGTTTCTTATAAATACTTCGATTAAAAAGAAAAAATTTATATAGTTAATATGTTATCTATAAGTTTATTCTTTAAATCAATTAATTTTTTAATATACCCGTTTCTTCTTAGTACTTTGAAGACCAAATTCTCATAAGAATATTCACCACCAGACTCTAATCCACAGCTTCTGTATTTCTTTAATTTAGCTTTAATGTCTTCAATTTCTTTTAGGGTTTTTTCTGGTTTAAGATTCTTAGACCTTTCCACTAACCTGTCTATAGCGTCTACCCAGTTAGTTGCTTTCTCATCTAACTTTTTATCATCTATGGTTACGTGTTGGTAGGAGGGTTCAACTATCCATTTATTGTATAGTACCGAGTACACACCACTAGAATGGTGTACTTCTCTATAGTCTTGTGAGTATATTTCTACCTCATAACCGTCTATAGTAATATCGTGGGTACTATTCCATATGGTTTTTTTACTATTTAAGTAATTTCTGACAAGTTCACTATTTTCGTCTATTTCATTAAAATCTAAAATTATGTGTAGGTCAATGTCTGAAAATTTACTCCAATTAAAATTAGCTAAACTACCAGTCATAGTCACATCATACACATCACATTCTTGTGTGTCTATATCACAACTTAACTCTTCCATACCGGTATAGTCAAGAAATCTGTCAGAAACACTTAGTAGTGTGGACCTAACTTTAGGGTTCAAAGTGTATGTCCCGTCTTCCATTTCGTCCCATATTGATGGTGCTAAATGGTCCTTAGTTTTAAAGCTTTTTAGTATCGATGATTTTACTCCCATAACTTATAAATATTTTATAAATAAAAAATGGTTGCAATTGCAACCATTTTGTTTGTTTTATTTTTAATTTGTTTACACAATATCCCCTTCTGGGGGTTATCGATATGTTTTTTAACTATTAGTTTAGTTAATTTTTATACTCTTCCCAGTACTTAAAAGTATCTCTATCTTTTTTAGAACCGTGTATTACTGGTTTCCAAAATACAAATAAAGCTACAACTATTAATATAAATGCTATCATAATGTTTTTTTAAGTTAGAGCGGGTGGGTGGAACGAACCACCGTCTACATACTGGAATGTATGTCGCTTTTATCGTTAAGCTACACCCGCATAAATTACTATTTACTGATTAATTCAGATACAAATATACGTAGAAAAAATCTAATACACAAGTAAATTACTTCTTAATTTCGTTATATCTATACTTTTTTGATATTTCTCTATTAAAGAACTTACCCTGACTTTCTGACATCCTAAACTTAGTAAATAAATTATGTGGTACATTATGGTATTGGTATTTTCTACCACCTTTAAATGTAACTAATAGTTCACTAGTCTTAGTATCATACTCTGTAGCGAATATATTACTTGACGCGTACTCATTTAAAATTCTGGTTCCTTTTATTTCTTCTTTCGTTGGTTTCATATTTAATTTTTTAAATTCTTATATTTTATAATTATTCCTTAACCTCTTCATATTCCACATCGGTAGTACTTTCTTCTACTGGTGGTTCTTGATTTACGTCCTCTTCCCCTTCTTGGGTAGTTTCGTAAAGTTTAGTACTTATTTCGTTCCAATCACTAGTTAGTTTTTCCTTTAAGGTTGTTATAGTTTCCATATTTTTACCTTCTACGGCCTCTTTTAGTTCTTTTAAAGCACTTTCTAATTTAGTTTTATCTGAGTCGTCTAATTTATCACCAAATTCTTCAATTTGTTTTTCTGTTTGGAAGATTAGTCCATCTGCCTCATTTAAAGTATTAACATCTTCTTTCTTTTTCTTGTCTTCTTCTGCGTTTGCTTCAGCATCTGATTTCATTTTTTGGATTTCCTCATCAGACAAACTACTACCGGACTCAATCTTAATATTATGTTCTTTACCGGTACCCTTATCTTTAGCTTTAACAGTTATTATCCCATTAGCGTCAATATCAAATGTTACCTCAACCTGTGGAATCCCTCTAGGTGCTGGTGGAATGTCTGTTAGTTGGAACCTACCTAGTGTTCTATTATCTGGTGCCATAGACCTTTCTCCTTGTAAGACATGAATGTCTACCGCTGGTTGGTTATTTACCGCTGTGGAGAAAACTTCACTTTTGGACGTTGGTATTGTTGTGTTTGATTCTATTAACGTTGTCATCACACCACCCATAGTTTCTATACCAAGTGATAGTGGGGTCACATCTAACAATAAAACATCCTTAACATCACCAACTAACACACCACCTTGTATAGCAGCTCCCATCGCTACAACCTCATCCGGATTAACTCCTTTAGATGGTTTCTTTTTAAATAATTTTTCTACAGCTGATTGTATGATTGGTATCCTAGTTGACCCACCAACTAAAATTATCTCATCAATCTCAGTAACTTTTAAACCAGCATCTTTAATTGCCTTTCTACAAGGTGTTAAACTTTTCTTAACTAAAAATTCAACCATAGACTCAAACTTCGCTCTAGATAATGTACGAACTAGATGTTTTGGTCCAGTAGTGTCGGCAGTTAAATAAGGTAAGTTTAGTTCTGTAGTTGTTGAGTTAGAGAGTTCTACTTTTGCTTTTTCAGCCGCTTCTCTTAGACGTTGTAAAGCAGAAGGGTCTTCACTTATATTCATACCACTTTCTTCCTTAAACTCTTCAAGTAACCAATCAACAATCACCTCATCAAAATTATCACCACCTAAATGTGTGTCACCATTTGTGGATTTTACTTCGAACACACCACCAGATATTTCCAATATAGAAATGTCAAAAGTACCACCACCTAAATCATAAACAGCGATAGTTTTATCTTTTGTCTCGTTTATACCGTACGCTAATGCTGCAGCAGTTGGTTCGTTGATGATTCTTAGTACGTTTAGTCCCGCGATTTCACCAGCTTCTTTTGTAGCTTGTCTTTGTGAATCATTAAAGTATGCTGGTACCGTTATTACCGCGTCTGTTACCGTTTCTCCTAGGTATTCTTCTGCTGTTTTTTTCAGATTCTGTAATATTACAGCTGATATTTCTTGTGGAACGTATGTTTTACCATCTACAACCACATTAACATTTTCGTCACTACCTTTTTTTACTGTATAAGCCATTTTTTTAGCTTCTTTACTTACCTCATCAAACTTACTACCTATAAAACGTTTTACAGAGTAAATTGTATTTGTTGGGTTTGTTACTGCTTGTCTTTTTGCTGGGTCCCCAACAACTCTATCACCATCTTTAAACGATATAACCGAAGGTGTTGTTCTTTTACCCTCCGAATTAACAATTATTGTGGGTGACCCACCTTCTACTACTGAAACACATGAGTTTGTAGTACCTAAATCTATTCCAATTACTTTTGTCATATTAACTTATTTTTATTTGTTTTTTATTATTACTATTTTTTACTAATTTAGGTATAACTATACCTAAAACACCATTTTCTACCTTTGCTTTAATATTGTCGATATCAACATTATCTGGTAACCTATAATCCAACTCTAGTTCTGTATTATAGAACTCTCTTCTTAAATAAGTTATTTTCTCCGCTTTACTGTCATATAAGTCATGATGCTCTTCAGCTACTGACGTTACCACTAAAACCCCATTTTCTACTATTACCGTGATATCGTTTTTTGTTAGTCCTGGGGCTTGCATTTCTAACATATAAGATTTGTTAGTTTCTAACAAATTACTCCTATAACTACCTAACCCACCATAACTCGAATCTTTAGTTTTGTTAAAGTTTTCATCTTGTTGTTCATGAAGGTTATCAGTAAAGAAATCATCAATGACTCTAGTTAAATCTGCTTTTGTTTTGTAATCCATAATTTTATTCTTTTTTATAAATTTATTAATTTTTATTCTTTTATTCAAGTAATTTATATTACTTTTACATTACCTTTAATACAATTACTGTACCAAAAGCAAATATATAAAAAAATAATGACATAATGTCATATTAGGAAGTAAAAATGTCACTAGGTTAATATTTTTACATTTTATAAAACATTTTATATATTTGTTTAAACAATTTAAATTATAATATATGAAAGAAATAATAAAATCGTCATTCTCGGGTATCGAAGAAGATGGAGCTCAAAGTAAAAAACCAAAGAAAAGTAAATCAGAGAAAACATCTAGAACACCCATATTAGATAACTTTTCTAGAGATTTAATAAAATTAGCTAGTGAAGGAAAATTAGACCCTGTGGTCGGTAGACAAGCTGAAATAACTAGAGTAGCACAAATATTATGTAGGAGAAAGAAAAATAATCCTGTTTTGATAGGTGGTCCTGGTTGTGGTAAAACAGCTTTGGCTGAGGGATTGGCACTTAAAATACATAGTGGTAAATGCCCACGTAACTTATTAGATAAAAAAATAGTTGCATTAGAACTAACTAGTTTAGTTGCTGGTACAAAATACAGGGGACAATTCGAAGAAAGAATGAAAGCTGTATTGGAGGAATTAAGGGATAATCCAGATATTATAATTTTTATAGACGAATTACATACTGTCGTAGGTACAGGAAATTCATCTGGTTCACTAGATGCAGCTAATATCTTTAAACCAGCTTTAGCTAGAGGTGAACTACAATGTATAGGAGCTACCACATTAGATGAGTATAGGGAGAATATAGAAAAGGATGGTGCATTAGAAAGAAGGTTCCAAAAAGTTATGGTAGAACCAACCACTGTAGAGGAAACATTAAAGATATTAACCAACCTTAAATCGAAATACGAAGACCACCATAAAGTGGTTATTAGTAACGAAATACTAAAACTTTGTGTTCAATTAGCTGAAAGATATATAACACATAGAGAATTTCCTGATAAAGCTATCGATATAATGGATGAGGTTGGTGCTAAGGTACAAGTAGATATAGAGTTCCCAGATGAAATAGAAAATTTACGTAAGAGCATTGGTAAGTTGGGTGATGAGAAAAAATCAGTAGTTAAGTCACAACAATATGAAAAGGCAGCACACCTTAGAGATAAGGAATTAAAATTAATAACTAAGTTGGATGATTTAAAACTTGCGTGGGAAATAGAAATGGAGGAGCAAAGGACAGTTGTAAGTGTGGACGATTTATACACTGTGGTTTCTCAGATGACAAAAATACCATTAGCTAGATTATCTGAAAATGAAATGGCTAGTTTAATAGAATTAGAATCACAGTTAAAAAACTATGTAGTTGGTCAAGATGAAGCTATTGAAAAAGTTTGTAAAGCTATAAGAAGAAATAGAGTTGGTATTAGAGATGGTTCTAAACCTATAGGTACGTTTATGTTTTTAGGTCAAACAGGTATAGGTAAAACACATTTAGCTAAATCACTAGCAAAAGAAATATTTGGTTCTGAAGATTCTCTTATTAGGGTAGATATGTCAGAATATCAAGAAAAATTTAACACTTCTAGGTTGATAGGTTCTCCTCCTGGTTACGTTGGGTACAACCAAGGTGGTCAATTAACTGAAGCCGTTAGAAATAAACCCTACAGTGTTGTATTATTTGACGAGATAGAGAAAGCACATCCAGATGTTTTTAACGTACTTCTACAGGTGTTCGATGATGGGCATATGACTGATGGTATGGGTAGAGTTATTAATTTTAAAAATACGTTAATAATTATGACATCCAATATTGGTGTTAAGAAACTACAGGAGTTTGGTAGTGGTATAGGTTTTGATACCTCCGCTAGATTAGAGAAAAAAGAAGAAGCGATGAAAGATATTATAGCATCACAATTAAAAAAATCTTTTAGTCCAGAATTCCTAAACAGGGTAGACGACACTATTGTATTTAACCAGTTAGATGAAAAGAACATAGAAGGTATTGTAGAAATGGAACTTAACAACCTTAAGAAAAGATTATTAGATAAAGATTACAATATAACGTTCAATGCTTCGGTTAAGAAATTTATAGCTAAAGAATCGTATGATGAAAAGTTTGGTGCAAGACCATTAAAAAGAATGATTCAAAATAAAATAGAGGACTTTATTTCAGAAGAAATTTTAAAAGGTAAAATAAAAGAAAAAAGCCGTTATTCTATTAGTATGGATAAAAAGACTGAGAAACCTAAATTAAAGAGTCTTTAAATTGTCATCACAACAACCCTTAACTTTTCTACAGAAACAACACCAATAATCCTAATTGTGTTATAGTTCATTATAGTAATGGTCACAGACGCGTCTCCAAGTAGTTTCATATCTCCACTAGCCCCATCGGTACTACCAATTAAGGAAATTAACACATCTCTACTATTAAGGTTGTGTGTCACATAAATCGAAGAACCCACACCTAGGATGAAAGTGTTAAAATGGTCGGTAGTATATTTTCTAGCTAGTCCCATCTCGGTACTACCTGATGAAAGTGTACTACTTGGTGATGGGATTTTTATTGAACCTGAACCTTGTGTATTTGCTGAGTAGACTGTTGACCCTGTTATCCACCCATTTGATATACTTATCCCTCTATCATCAGGGGTATTAAGCTCGACGTTACCAATAGTAGCTTTTAATACTAGTTTAGTACCTTTTACTTCTGATATTATCTCACTGTCACCAAATTTAGTTTTACCTTCTTCCGATTCTATTGTACTTTTACCACCTAGAGTGATATATGAACTTGCGTGTACACTTGTGGCTGAAACAGTATTACCGGTTAAGAATGTAGCCGTTATACCACCAATCACATCTAGTTTACCATCTTCACCACCACCTTTCAGTCCAGAATTTAATGTTAATACACCATCTACAGTTGTATCACCACTAATGTTAGTTGTCCCACTAAATGTTACCGGAACTCGTCCAAAACCTACAGAGTATGGCCAAATAACAACTATATTATCATCTGCTCTAAATAAGGGAGTACCAGGGTATGTGGTAGCGGTTATTGTTAAACCACCATTAATTGTAACATTTTTATTAAATTTACTATCCTCAGAGAATGAAGTCACACCAGAAACTCTTAATGCCCCATCTAAAATAGTGTTTCCTGTTACTTCAAATTGAGTGGGGGTACTAGCGTTTCTAAATCTAGCGATAAGTAGTTCACTTCCTTTTTCATCGCCATCAGGTGACCCTTGTATCCTTAAACTATCCTTGGTGGTACCATTATTATTTATTGTTAATCTACTACTAAAGTCTTGGTTAGACTCGTACCCACCAAAACCAGACGGTGTTCCAACCATAACACTATCACCACTAATTGTTAATGTTTGATTTGTTGAACTACCTGTGAAGATACCAAATGGTGTATAACTACCATGACCAACGGCTATCCCAGAAGGTGATAGTTTTATCTGAGCTAGATTATACAATGGGTTTATGTTTTCAGATGTGGATTTTACCACTAAACCTGCTCCCACATTACTTCTACCTAAGAAATGAGCTACCACACTATTTTTACATGCCGCACTTAACGCTGGTTGTAAATCACTAGCTTCGATAGAAAGTGCTGCTGATGGGATGAAAGACAATCGTTGAGGGGTTACAGCTAAACCACTAGTTATTTGTGTTGTACTGGCTAGAATAATATTAGTACCATCTGGTCCTTCACCGGTTGCACCACAAGCGGTGATGTTTGCTGTGACCAAACTACAAGCACTTAACACCCCTAAGACTTGGGTATTACCCGATATCAGACCACCGGAAGTGGTTGAGGACCTGGAGGAACTTGAGGTTTTAAAGTCTTGGAAATCCTTTACCTTAATAGCTCCGAACCCACCCGGTTTATTAGGGTCTAACTCTCTAACTAGAATTTGTGTTAACGTTGTTGAGGTCATTGCTGACTGTACGTTTAATAAATTTGTGTATGACGTATCAGCACTATAAGCGAATATATCTTGTCCCGCAAGTATACTACTGTTGACCGCACTTGGTGCTATATGATGGTTATACCCAGCTAATACCGCTGAGTTATTTCCAGTAATATGGTTGTTTCTACCTGCAAGTACGGATGACGAATTACCGTTAATAAGATTTTTTTGCCCTCCTAATATTGTAGAATATTGTGAAAGGGTACTAGCACTATTTAAAGAACCATTAAGTATTGTGTTGTATTGTTGTATGTTGGATATTGAATTGGCGGTAATAACTATTAGGTTTTGATTACCGTTAACTATTGTATTGTATGAGTTCTGGGTGGAAGTTCTGACTGGGTCAGCACCAGGTACCATCTGTACAGTATTTGTCCTACCAATAATGTTGTTGGTATTACCATTAATTATTGAATTACTTTTTGGTTGGTACGATGTTATTGTCTGATTTTGGCCATTGAGTATCTGGTTATTTTGACTTTCTTTCAGACCACCCTTAGTATCGATAGTATTATAGTAACCATTTAGTATGGTCCCATATGATGTGGCTCCTGACTTTATGCGGTTATTTACTCCAGTTCCTATAAGATTAGCCGTCCATCCACTTATCGCATTACCATATCCACCGGCAATTACATTACCTACACCACCCGCACGTCCACCGGAAGCCGTACTAAAACCAAATTGTCCTGATATTTTATTCCAAGCTCCACTAATAATAGTTGATATGGAACCACTAAGAATGTGGTTACCGGTACCACCTACAACTGTATTACCAATATAAACTGATGCATTTGAACCTCCAGCCCAGAATTTGTCTTTAGGTCTTATTAGGTTGGTACTCCCTATGGTACCCCCACTAAGCATATCACCACCACCAAGAATTTGTGACCACTCAGAGGTTATAACGTTTTCATTAGGTCCTCCTGGTGATGTCGGGTTCCATGAATTTATCGGTCCTGCCCATTTATATGGTGAAAGAAAGTTATTACATGTATCTGCTGTAACTGTTGTCCCCGAATTAGTATATAAATAAAGAGTACACCCTATTGTATGTGCAGAAACAACATAACTATCTCCACTCATAAATTGTGGCTGTACTGAACCTGGTACTGGTGCCCATCTTGCTCTACCATCTGCATTTACACCAGCTAGGAATACGTTTGGACTTCCGGAATAGGCTGGACTATTAGGGATTATTATATTATTAGCTGCACCTCCATGATAATGGAATGGTCTGTCACCATCCCCAGTGTCTGTCCACACATTTAATCCGTGTGTGTATGTTGTTTGGGAGGTTCTAGCTGTTATTGCGTTACCCCCTAATATTGCTGATGATGATGCTGTGTTAAATATAGTATTTCCAGTACCACCTAGTATGTGACCACCATCAGCTAAAACTGTACTACCTGAACTACTTAATATAGTCGCAAATTTAGCACCACCAACATAATTACGAGTACCAGAAACATGACTAAATGTAGTAGCCGAATTTAGATTATTATGATGACCGTGAATATTATTCCAACTAGAATTGTATACAAAATTTGTAATACCAAAAATTGTATTACCAGAACTACTTATTTCTAAATTACTTAACCCTTTTAAATGTGAATGTTCTCCCGCTCCTACACCACCAATAATGTTATTACTTTGACCTAACAGACTTGAAAAATTCCCAGAGGATAATCTCAGATTACCTTGTCCCATGAAAAAACCATGTTTACCCCCAAAAGTTATGTTGCCAACTCCGAACATAAGGTTGTACCCACCATTAGTAGAGTTAAGTGCAGCATTGGATGAACCCCCTAGTATGTTGGTGTAGGTTTCAAAGTTATTATTCATACTCCCTCCTTGTACGTTACCATACAAACCAGTAGTTTGGTTAAGTCCTAAAACTGGCATTATTGAATTGGTTCCAATCCCAAACTTATAAGGTCCTGCATTAGAACAAGTGTCAGCGGTTAAGGTTGTACCTGAATTAGTTACACCATACCAAGTACACCCACTTGTGTAGGCAGTTAACATATACACGTCAGAACCACTAAAACTAGTTATCCCACTTGGGATTAGATTTGCTAAATTTTTCCACTTTGCGTGACCGTCATTATCATGAGAAACTAAAACTCTACCTAATCCTTGGTCTGCGTTTATACCGTGATATTGAAGCCAGTTACCGTTTGGTGTGTTTCCAGCTACATCAGAATTAACATTTAACCCTCTTAAATATGTTGTTTGAGCCGACATAGCGGTTAATTGTGAGGCCCCTATAATCGCGGATGATATTGCTGTTTTTTCAATAGTATTTCCACTACCACCAACAATAACAACATCACTATTTTCATGTACCCTATTAAGAGTACCACCTACTATGACTGAACTCTCACTACCATCCAAATCATTATTATTACCACCCACTATTGCACTATAGGTAGAAGCTGAAATTTCATTCTGAGTACCCCCTAGTATAGCACTTCTAGTACTACCACTTATAACGTTAACTCCACCACCACCTATAAAACTTGCAGTACTGTATTTAAATTTATTAGCAGTACCTCCGACTATAACCGACTGTAGGCTCCCCGACATCACACTGTTAATACCACCGACTATAGCTCCGTATGCACTACCGTGTAAAAAATGGTTACTACCACCAACAATAGCACTGTAATATGAAGGGACTCTAACAGTAGCTATTATCTTAGAACTAGTGGAACCAAGAATACTACTATATGATTCACCGGATATGGTATTTAATATACCACCAGCTATAACATTATGTTGGTCATTTGAACCGGCTACTATTTTATTTTGTTTTCCAGCAAAAATACCTGATGAAGTGAACCCACCTTGTATAATATTACTATTACCAGCAGCGATTACATTGTCTTCTGAATTTATGCCCGACATAACTATATTATGTCTACCACCACCAATAACACTATATTTAGCGTTGGCTTGGTTTGCTCCTAGTTTTGGTTCTATAGATTGTAGTGCTTTTCCATAACGATATGGTCCAAAATCTTCACACGTATTAGCACTAAACGTTTGGTGTCCTGTATTAGAGGAATAAACTAAGAATGTCGTACATCCTGTCGTATACCCACTTACTAAGAATGTTGCACCAGTTAAATTAACAGGTATAATATCATTCCCTCTTTTTACGCTATTAGTGGTACTATCCCAAATTAAATTGTAATCACCACCAACAGCAACATCCCTAACCATTAAATCACCAGCAATATCTAAAGTCGCTAATGGAGCTAACTTTCTAATACCTACAGTACCACCACTAGTTATTACTAATTGATGGTCTTGGGCAAAAGTAGTTCCAGTGGCGATAGTATATGTGTTGTAACTTCCCGTACCATTACTAAAATCTACACCTGCTGCCCATATCGCGTTACCGACACCTATATCGCCTTTCCTATGTACTATGTAGGAATCTGTTTCATTTCTTGTTTGGAAGTTAAGTATAGCGTCACCCCCATCAGATACTATGGCTGCTTCTGAAGAGGCACCATCTCTAAATAATTCTAAATCCCAATCTGGTAAACTAGTACCCATACCAATTTTCCCACCACTTCTAACGATAAAGTCAGCTATCCCAGTTCCTGAGTGTACAACACTAAATCCAGTGTATGAATCATTATCACCTTGACCCCAAACCCTTAAAGAGCCATATAAATCATTAATTCCCATATTATCCTATTATTACAGTTTTTATATTATCTTTATTCATAGTAAGCTCTACAGTTATAGTATTTAATGTTACATATACAATCGTTGCATCGATTCTCTGACCTGCTTCTTTCCAAAGATTCACTACCACATCTAGTGTATCTAAATTATGTGTTATTGTTTCAGCTACATTCGCTGTATAATTTCTTGTGTCCACAAATTTCTGTGGTACATTCCACGCGTATAATGTAGTTGCTGATATTGTTCCAGCTGTTAAACCACACATATATGTGGTATTAGGTTGTGTAGCTGTTAAATTGTTACACCCTATAATCGCTGACGATACAGCAGTATATTCAATCGTGTTTCCAGTACCACCAACAATATGACCAAAGTTGCCATCTACTGTATTACCGGAACCACCTAATATTGTCCCATACCCACCGGAAGGTCCAATACTATTACTTCTACCATTAAGGATTGTAGCGTAGTCTCGCATGATAGAATTATTAGTACCATTACCAATCATACTAAAATATCCTCCGTTCAAATGGCCGATTGTATTACCGGAACCACCTAAAATAACATCATACCCTAGACCGGTTGCCCGATTACCAAGTCCACCCAATATGGATTTATGTCCAGAATTAACCACATTTCCCCAAGCTCCTGATGTATAGTCGTCAGTTATAACATTACTATCACCACCAACAATACTACTATTAGAGATTCTTCTTATATCGTTTTGTTTACCTGCACCAATAAAATTATAGTGACCACCACCAACTATTAGATTACTCATTCCACCTACTATAGCACTAACCTTTGTTCTTCCTGTGTAATCTGTTTTTTGTGTTATAAAATTAAGTTCACCACCACCTATAAATGAACTGGTACTACCTGTAATGGTATTTCTATACCCACCAACTACTACTGAGGTGTCTGCTGATTGGATGATATTGTTATATCCGGCACCTATAAACACACCGGACGTAGAATTGTTACTTCTAGAACCAGAGTAAGGACTATTAATTAAATTATGTTGTCCAGCAACAATTACTGAACTATTAGATTCACCACTTATTGAGTTATTTCTTCCACCTAAAATAGCAACTGTATTTGCTGATATAATCTGGTGGTGGTGCCCATTTAAAATCGTACTGTAACTTGACCCTGATGTTATCCTATGTAGTGAACCGTTACCAATTAAATTATAACCACCCTCTTTACCTGGTCTTAATTGTGCTTTATTACCAGTTATTCTATTTTGTTTACCGTTTATAATTGTACTCCATTGTGCACCATCTTCTAAATAATTGGCGTCACCATTTAAAATAGTACCACCACGAACTGAAGCGTTATACCCACTATAACCATTTAAAATGGTTCTATGGTTGTAAGGTTTCATAGAATCAGTATAGGTATTCCAGAAGGTGGTGTTTACAATTTTATTTTCTTGTCCATTACCTATGAAGTCATGTATTCCTTCGATATCATTACTGATACCATTAACAACTGAACCAAACGTACCCGGAGCTCTATTAAATAACCCCCCTTGTACTGTAGAGAAATTCCCCACTGTGGTATTTGTACCTAAAACTGGTTTTATTGAGTTTGTGCCCGCTCCATATTGGTAAGGTCCTAGATTAGAACATGTATTTGCGGTTAATACCGCTCCTTGACATAAGGTTCCACCTGTTAGTGTCATATAAACCGTACACCCACTTGTGTAAGCGGAGGCCATATAACACCCACCAGACACGTTAGTTATGCCACTAGGTATAAATGGTAAACTTATCCATTTTGCGTGACCATCATCAGTATTAGACATTAAGAATTTACCATTCCCTGGTGAAGCATAATTACCATGGTACCTAAATGGTCTGTGTTCTGTATTAGATACCCCACCTAGTGCTTGGGTTATGTCAGTATGAGCATCCAAACCTCTTGTATATGTTGTTTCGGAAGAATAAGCGATTAATCCCACACCGGCTGAGATGGTTGACGCACTAGCTGTAGATGATATTGTGTTTGCACTCGAGTTTAATATAACACCGTACACAGCATTAACCTTATTAAGTTTACCCGCCAAAATACTACCGTGTTCTCTAAATACTTTATTTTTAGTACCACCAACAATTGAAGCTGTTGATGCACTTATTTCATTCTGGTAACCACCTAATATAGAAGAGTAACCCCTACCCCCTTCTTTTACCAAAAAGCCATCTGTTAGACCACTTGTAATAACGTTTTTATAACCACCACCTACAAACCCCCAACCAATATCTCTTATTACGTTCGATTGACCACCCGCTATAGTTGATTTAGTAGCTCCACTTATTAAATTTGTTTGTCCACCAGCAATCGTATTCCCAAACCTATCATTAACAGTAGGGTTACCACTCGACCCAACGTAAGGGTTTAATATTTTATTAGATACCCCACCTAGTATGGCAGATGTAGACGCTGAAGATATTAAGTTATCTTTTCCATTTACGATAACACTATTACTACTAGCTACATTGAGTCCTACCCCAAGAATACCACTACCAGCTATAGTATTACCAGAACCACCACCTATAGAAGCGTTTGTATTATCTGGGCTAATTACATTAAGGTACCCACCAGCGATATTAGAATACTGACCTCTGGCGATATTCTCCCCTAAACGTGGTCTAATTCCGGTGTAGTCCGGTGCAGTCTCATTAAAGACGTAAGGTGTCTCACCCGATAATTGTAAATTCCATTGTACACCGTCACTTCTATGAATATTAATAATACTTGGATGTCCACCTAGGTTGGTACCCCATGATGTGTCGTCCACATATAAATCAGTAAATACTGTAGCTGAAGACGATACTGTACCCCACATTAGTTGGTTACTACATCCACCTGTTTGTGATGCTGGTGGAGCTAAAACTAAAGTTTGTCCAGTGGTTGCTGGACCATACATTGGGAATGTATACCCTGAAGTGGCTTTTTCAAATTTTATACCACAGTCCCCACATGGTGTTATTGTACCCGCAGTTAAAGCTGAATCACAAAATTCAGGAAACACACTAAGAGTTAGAGTACCATCACCAAATGAATCAGTAATTGTAATACCAGAACCACCAATTAAACTATAAAAATTTAATGTACCGTTATCTGCAGCATAAGTTTTGCTATGGTAAACCCCGAAAGTACCTGCAGGACCAACATTAAGACCAATGGTGTCGTTAATCTTTTGATTTAACATCAAAAGACTCGTATCTAATTCGGCCCAACTTAGGACAGAACCTTTTGGTATTGCTTGTCCAGCTATGGGGGACGCATTTGAACGAGTAAAAAATTGACTCGGATATGGGGTTAAAGGCATAATATATCTTTTAATGATAAATATGCACGATGTTTAGAATAAATTAAAGTGGTTTGTGGGTTTTGATTTGTATTTGTATTTGTTTTCCCCTAGTATGTTGGTTACTTTTTTACCTAGAGTAAGAGCGTTAAATACGTCCTCTACCACCACATACTCATTTTTGGTATGGTAATTGTAGTATCCAGCCGCAAAATTTAAACAACTAAAATCAAATTTCTTTTTTAACATCATAGTATCGGTGTATGGGTGATTTAACCATTCTGTTATACCATGTTCTAAAATTACGTCTTTAGTTTTATTAATAAACTCACTATTTTCTTCAAATAATTTTACACCCATTAATGAAATACTCATAGTATCGTTTTCTGTAGAATCAAATTGTAAGGCATAACCAACGTCTTTAAAAAAGTCTTCGTCAGCTTCTTTAGAACCGTGACACCCAGTTTCTTCAGCAACAGGTAGGAATATTTTACAAACATCCAATTCTTTTAATAGTTCCAAACATATAAAAACACCAGCTTTATCGTCACCACCTATACCAGTGGGTTCACCACTTATTTTTTCATAAGCTTTTAAAGCTAATTTTAATTCACCCTGTGCGTTAGGTAACATTTCTTCTTCTACTACCATATCTACCTTTTCATGTACACTATCTAAATGAGCAACAAAACATGGGTAATATTCAGCTTTACCTTTGGTTATGTAGATGTTACCTAAACTGTCTATGTCCATATCATCGAAACCTTTAGTGTTGGTTACTATGTATTCGATTAACTCGTCTTCTTCCCAAGTTTTAGTTGGGACAGATAAAATATTTTTTAACCTTGCCAGTTTTTCTTTGTGTTCATTAGAGTGATATTCGTCGTCAATATAATCATTTACCATATTAGTTTGATTTTTAAGGATGTGTTCTGTTGTTTTACTCATAATATATATTTTAAGCAAAGATACACTTTATTTCTTTTAAACACCAATATAATTAAAATAATCCATAATTGTTTTGTCATTTTATAAAGTTTGTATATATTTGTCTTATGGGGGTGACTGGAATTGATTGGCATTATTTGGTTAATATCAGCACGTCAAGCCTGAATTAAGCTTGTAAAACTGATTCACACTTTCTAAACGGTGACGTATTAGATACTATGGCTACTCTTGGACTTGTCCGTGAAGAGTCATTAGCGACAGCGTAGTTAGACTACGAGGTTGTTACATCCCATCTAAAGAATTTAAGATTTGTGTCTTTAGTTTTTGGGGTGTCGAATAGACAAATCGAACCCGGGAATATTACCCCACCGGTTTATGTTGGGCGGGTAGTTGAGACTGACTTGAAGGTTGTTTATTCTATAGGGTTAAGTCTGACAACAAATGAATGAACTAAACGTGTAGGATAGATATTTTTTGAAGATGAACAAGACGGGGGTTCGATACCCCCCACCTCCACCAAATTAAATTTAAATAAAAACCTAGAAAATGGCAAAAGTAAGAAAGAACGGACCAACCAGTAGAAACGAAAGAAGACGAGAGGCTGAGGTAAGACAAGAATCCTATAGTGCTTTAACACCACAAGAAAAATTAAATAAACTACCACCTACTGGGTCGAAGAAACAAAGAGCAAAATTAGAACACCTAGTAAAGTTTGGTAGGAAATTAAATGAATCGGTTACTCCGTCTAAGACTAAAAAAATGAAAGACGCTAAACCATCAAGAAGAGAAAGGTGGGAAGAAAAATCAAAACAGGAGTAATGTTAGGCTGTTGTGGATGCTTGTTTACCAAATAGATTACTAATAAACCCAGTAAGTCCAGTACCAGCATCTTTCATATTAAAGCCTTCTGATTCTTTTCCTGGTGTTTCTCCAGCACCTGAAACTTTTTGTGTTGTAGCGTCACCCATTCTTCCTTTTAAGTCTTTTAAATTATCACATAAAACTGGGATAGCTTTTTTCTTAATATCTTCAAGGAAAGCGTCATCAATTAATTCATTCATACTTTCACCAACCCAACTACTAAACATTCCACCACCAGGTAAAGTACCGGTCATTTTCCTGAAATAGTATTCAAGGACACCTTTTAACACTTTATCTAATAAAAATTCACAACTACTAAATAATTTAGGGAATTGTGTAAATGGGACATTACCTAAAGAAATCGCGATAGCGTCTCTTAGACCACTTTCTTTTACACCGAACACACTTAAAACCCATGTAATTAAATACGTACGAATCCCTTCTACAGCACCTGTTGATGAAGCACCGAATATAAGACTCATAATACCCTCATTAATTATTTTTGGGTTAACACCTTTTTCACCTAAACGTATACTTTTACTAGCAACAACACTAAAGATATCACTAGAATTAGATTCATTTATGACTTTATACTTTTTGGATATCTTTTGGAATGTTTTATTAACTAAAACTTTGTGTTCCCTTAGTAGTTGTTTTTCATTGATTGTAGTTTTTTTATTTCTACTTTCTCTGATAACTTTTCTAACTACGTTTTTTAGGTTTTTTTCGTTTAATTTTATAACTGTCATATCTAAAATTTCTCTGTTTTTTTAATGTTTCTACGTGTTTTTAAATCATAAGCTTTTCTTACTTTTCTAGAACCATCACCTAAAGCTGGGAAATTATGATTATCGTAACATGTTTTAAGTGGTCTTAAATTAGTTGCCTTTTTCATACCACTTTTTAACATACCAGCTTCAAACCTAATTAAAATCTGACAATACTTTTTTTGTTGTTTACCAGAAGAATTCATAACATCTTTTTGTAACTTACCTCTTTTACCTGGTACACTTTCACTTTGTGTTTCTTCTTTTTCAGGTTTTACTGGACTAGGTTTTACTGTTGTTGTGTCTGTGGTAACTGTTTCTTCTTCAGGTTTTACTGTTTCACCAGCAGTCTCATTCTTATATTTTAAAGTTTCCAAAGCTATTAAATCATCACAATCTATAACCCCTCTTTGTGATTGGTCACTCTTACCTAAAAAGGCATTAACAGCTGTTTTAGTTTCTGCACCGAAGTCACCGTCTGCTCCATGTTCAGGTAATTTATAACCATTTCTTATCAATTCTTTCTGTAGTTGTTTAACACCACTTCCACTATCACCTAATTTAAACACATTAGTACATTCTTTTACTGAGTCATATGATTTTGTTTCTTTTTTCTTTTTTGGTTTGTTTTCTTCACCAGCAGTGTTGTCAACTTTTCCTCTAACTCTACGGATTCTATGTTTTCCCTCAATCTCACTTCTACTATATTTTTGTTCACCTAGAAAATGGTTTTCTTTTATTAACCTTTCCAAACCTTTATAAGCTTCTTGTAATACCTCAAAATCAGCCGCATCCATCACATATGCGATTGCTGCACCTTGTAATACATGATTTTGTCTTTTTGCTGTTCTAGGGTTATCTTGTACCATCTCATCATAAATGACATCAGCATAACCACCAGGACCAGCAATAGTACCTAAATCTTCACCTTTTTCATAAAGTTCTCCGGCTACCTCAATATCCCTACCTAATTCGTAATCACCACCAGTAGAGTCACCCTTTCCAAATATTTTTAATATAGCTGCTCTATCATCTGCGTCCGCTATTGCTCCTACTTTTTTATTAGGTAACAATAAATAAACTTTATCTTCAGAATTTTCTATATATTCAAACTGTCCTAAATATTCTTTTCCTGCGGCTACAAATACTGGAGCTACATTACCATCAACAAACACATCAACAGTATCACCATCAAATAATAGTTTAAATTTAACTCTTGTGGCTGGTAAACCTTCTGGTCTATTAACCATATCATTCGCTAAATTTTCTATTTTATCGTTTAAGTCCTCTGGACTATATATTTTTTCACCATCAATAATACAAATAGGTTTATCTCTTAATATATCAGCAATCGGTTGGAAGTCACCCTCATCCAATTCATCTAATAATTCTTCTAACAAAGGTGTCCCAAATTTTAATTGGTAGATACCTGATAAGTGTGAACAATCGTAAAGTGAATTTATTTGTCTAAAAGCTGAGTAGATATCATCTTCTTCTGTACCAGCACCTTTTGTAGCTCCAAAAGACAACACATCAACAACCCCTTTACCAAAATATTTTTCACCACCTTCAGTAGCATCATTAATTACATCAGCTAATTGGGATAATGCTCCTTCATCTTGAAAATTAAAAGGTATTTCCTGTATTAGACCTTGTTGTTCTACTTGGTCGTAAACTTCCGGTGTAAAAGCGATAGATAAGTAATCGTCTTCACTTAACTCACCACCACCAGACCAATCCTCCATAGCTGAGGCTGCGTTTCCTGGTACTTTCGCACCACTACTACCTATATTACCTATAAGATACGCTCCCGTACCCCAAGTTAATAACCTGTTTAATCCAGAAGCGGCTTGTTTATTAATAATTGCTTTACTTACATTAAGTGGTACAAGTCCTTTGCCTAATTTTTGACCAGTAGCTATTTTTGACGCGATAGACGCTGGTACACCCTTTAACCCAGTTGTACTTACTCTACCAAACCCACCTATCCATTTTAAACCATTAGGTAAACTTTTCATTATACCACGACTACCTATCGATGCTCCACCTCTACCTATATTAGCTAAACCTCTAACAGCTGTAGGAAGAATTCTTGCTAGTCCAGCAATTAATGGTGCCCACTCAGTTAAAAGAGCGTACGGTTTTTCACTATTATTTTTTTTAGTATTTTTTGGTGTTAACTTATCTAAGTTATTATATTCTAATAAGTCTTTTTGTTCTGTATGTGGTTGTGCTCTGTCGAACCCAATTAAATACTGTAAAGAGCCTAATTCCTCTTTAAGATTTTGTTTGTCTTTTTGCATAATAATTATTTTTCTCCTATAAATATGTTTATAACGGTAAAAAAAGTTACATATAAGTAGGATTCCCCTTACCTCTTGTAACTTTACTTTCCCATGGTGCTCCACTTTGTAGTGGATTAGCGTTTGCTCGTGTTAAACCAGTGTCGTGTGGTCCTCCACTTTGTAGTGGGTTCCCTTTCCCTCTTGTGACCCCTGTTTCCCATTCTGGTGCTCCTGTCCCACCCCCACCACTTGGTGTTGAGGTGTCACTACTCGTTGTATCTAGTCCTCCGTCTAGGTCTTGTTCAGATAAATCATCTTCATTACTACCCAACCATTCATCCAATAAATCTCCAGCTATTCCATTAACTCTGCCATTTATTTGAATTAGTGTTGGTTCTTCCTCTTCTATGGTTATTTCCTCCATAGCTTGACTTATAAGGTCTTCCCTAAACTCTTCAATAACTGTATTAATGTTAATTTCTTCACCTAACTTAGTTTCTAAATCTAGAAAATTGAAAACATCTACACTTATGTCGTCCCCAACAATAGGTGCTTCATCTTCGTATTCAGTACCATCGTATTCGGTATCGTATTCTTTTAATACTTTCCTTACTAAATTTTCTATGTCGGATTCTGTTAGTTTTACCACCTTTCTCATTGTTCTATGTTTATCTATAAATACTTTGTAACATATTATAAATATTTTCGTATACCCTATTAGTTAATTAAAAAAAACATTATCTTTGTATTATGATTAAAAAAAGTGGGTATAAATTAGTGAGTGTGGGGTTCAGTGACCCCAGAGGTATAGAAATTGGTCGATTACTCGTTAAAAAACAAGCTATATTATCACACTTTTCTATGAATAAATTCTACTACTGGATAAAAAACGGAATAAAATTGTCTAACCTTAAAAAATAAAAAAAATGAAATATCCTAAACTTGTACTTTTACTTTCACTATTAATAACTTTTACTTCTTGTGAAAAAAATGAATTCGATGATTACCCACAACCACCAACCACAGTAGATGTTGATTCTGACAATACTAGTGTCGTAACGGACGATTACCCAAACCTTAGTGGTAAATGGTTATTATATGAGGGTATAAGATATACACACACTGAGGGTATGGCCTCTACTGATACCTACGATGTAACAGAATACGATGTAAACGGATACGAAAATGTTTATAACTCACCACAAACACCATTAGATAGCGTGTCTGTTAATAACACTGTTTGGGAACTCACTTATAACGATTTGTTAGTTAATTACCAATATAATTTTGTATACGTTATAGGTAACTTTAATAATACCGTAGAAATAAACACTGGAGGCACAAAAAGAATATTCACAATCCTAGAGTACGAAAACTTAGGAACTGAGTTAAGAATTAAAACTGCTAACCAAGAATGGTTAGATAATGGTGTACCTAAGTACCAGTTTAGTATCTTGAAATTTTATAAGATTTAGGTATCGTCTCTTTCGAAGTAGAAATCTTTTCGGTCTTCATCTTCTTCTAAAGTTTCTAATACCCCTAAACATCTTTCTACTAATGCCCAATCTTCTTCTTGTATGGCTGTTTTAAGGTCGTCTATTAAGTCTGTAATATAATTCATATTTATTTTTCTCAATATTAAATATAGATTATATTTAAAAAAGTACTTTAAATAAGCATACTATTTTTAAAAACGTAATATTCTATGAGTGGTTTGAGTATTTTCTTGTCTTCATTTATTGTGGTTCTAATGAAAGATGATTTTGGAAATATGTAAGATTTACGGTCACTACCGGATTTAACATCCACGTCGTTTTTAAATACTAGTTTTTCACCGTCATACTGTCCACCGTTACCAACAAACACATAAAAATCTGGTCCGTTAGGTGGTTGGAGGTATGGTTTAGAGTTACCCACTTGTGTTACCACATAGTCCCCATTAACGGCATTATTTACATCACGAAATGGTTTTACTTGAAATCCTTGTGGTACACCATCTAATATTTGTGTAATATCTATTCCCTTCTTAACGTCATCCTTATCTCCGTGACACGCACCTATCCATTCTCCACCTCTTGTAGAAATATCCTGTAAATATGTTAAAGCTTCGCCCTCTCTAATGTCCCCGTCTACCGTAGTATGTTGTATCATACATAAAATATCAGAGTAGTATTTTCCATCCTCACTAAAAAAGTCTTTATATGTTGGTGTCTTTATAGTTTTACTTTCTCTTTCTATTTGTTGACTTACCACCCTATCCCCAGGTCTCATATATTGTCCACTAGCTTCCATTTCTTCCGGACTTAGATTTGGTATGTCAGAAACCACCTCTTCTTCTGTGGTTACTTGGCCAGTAGTTAATGTTTCTCTTAATAAATCTATATCTACCTTATTGTTATATACCACATTTAAACCTAATGAGTCTAACACATTAAGAATGTAAGCAAAAACATAGAAATGATTATCCACTCTATTTAATATTGACCATGACCTATCTTTATTAACCACCCCAAACCTATAGGCTTTATTACCTTTAGCTTCAAGACAAGGAGTAGTGTTGGTCCATCTATCCAATGGTTTATAAATGTTTTCTGTGAAACCCAGTAAAAGTTTTCCAAAAGCCCTTAGGTTGCCTAAGTTTTTGGCTTTTGTATAATTCCACTTACTACCAGCATTTCTAACAATAGTTCCAGCGGGACTACAATTTTCTATTCTTTGTTCGTTAATTATCTTCATACGTTTAATTACTCAATTTAATCCAAACATCAGCCTCGTCCATAATATCTAAAGTCCTACCATTATCCCATTTCACCACATATTGTTCTCCCCAAGGTGTTTTTTGTATGCCAATAACTTTCCCTTCACTATTAGCTGGGACAGCTGTTGGGTCATCCATATACAATAACCTAACTCTATCATTTATACTCAATTTTTGATTAACTTCCATCTTGGCAGTTCTTTCACCAATCTCATTTATTAATGTTTGTGTTAGACCAAATTTATTCTTCATAGAGCGTTTTACACATAAATAGTTTGATAAGTTGTTTAATATTATTTATCATTGATAATATGAATAGATATATCTTAATTTCCATACTGCTTTTCTTTTTAGCACAAACTATGGTTTGGTTACAATTAAACGGCCAATTCGTGTGGACTTCTTTTCGTAAATACGAATGGGTTTTAATTCTTTTTGGGTTACCTATTAGTTGGTTGTTTCTAGAAGCTACTAGACATGGTGTAGCTGCTTTTGATGGGTTACTTTGGCCACAAAGATTTATTGCGTTCGCTTGTGGTATTGTTATTTTTACTTTTTTTACTTGGGTATTTAAGGGTGAAGGTATTAATACTAAAACCCTAATTTCTTTGTGTTTGGCAAGTTGCTTAGCGTTAATTCAGATTTTTTGGAAGTAATTCTATCTTAATCGACCCGAAAATCCTCCAGCTGAACCAGCTGATGTAGCTTCCTTAGTCTCAACCTCATCCTCATCGTCTCTTGTTATAGAAACTTCACCATTTTCAGATTCAAAGGCTGCTTTACTATTATTAACTTGATGGTTTTTATATTCAGTAACATCTAACTCATTGTTAAGGGTAATACCTCCACCATCCACAGCAAGACCATGGTTATCTTTATATTGTTTTAACATCTCAGTAACTTTTTCAGCGGAGTTAATTCTTTGGTTTTCGTGAATATGCAATTCTCTAATTCTATCTTCTTCAGATTTATTATTAGTAAAATTATTAGAGTTTTCTTTATATGTATTGAACTTAGGTCCTGGTATTATTGCTGTCATAGTATATTCTTTTTAAATAAATATACGTGAAGTATAATATAGTCTTTATTGTCTTTTCAAATTGTTGACTTAGATTACAATATAGAGTATAACATATAATGTATAAACAAGTTGTGGTTAAAGGTTATTTTAGAAAAAACGGTACCTGGGTTGGGGAACATACCCGTAGAATAAAAGCATCATCTAAAATTGTGTTTGTTACCCTTAAAGACATTAAAACTGAAAATCCAAATCAACTAAGTATTAATTTTGAATAGTTAAAAAAATTCACTACCCTTACACTATGATACCACACGTAGACGAAAAATATCTATCGACAGGAAAATTAATATCAACCCCATGGAGGTATGTGGATACTGAATACTCAAAACCGTACAATGTAATGTTTTTGGTACAGGAAAGAAGGAATGTACACGACATGGGTAAAACAGATGTTAGTTATTGTGAATTATTAGGTTACAAAAATTTTAATAAATTCAAAAAGGTAATACACGAACAAATGAAATGGTACGAACCTAAATTGTGTGAATTACATAAGAAACATTACCCGACTATAAATAAAATAAACGACATCATATATAAATTAAGTCCTTGGAGATGGCAATAGTTAAGTTTTTAACAGTCCTATTGTTTTTATATTTTTTGTATATTTGTTTAACTAAAGAAGATTAGTCCCAGAATATTATCTTACCCAATATACCTATAAGGACAATCCAAATAGACCATAATGTTTTTTGACTAAACTTTCTAAACGCTGTATTCTTATTGACTCTTGCTATCGCACCATCGTCAGGGTTAAGTAATTGTTTCTTAATCATAGTTAAATCGTCTTGCATTTTGGACTGTCCGTCCCTTAGATGTTGTACATCTTTTTTTACAAGTTTTATCTCACTAGCTAGATTTTCGTTTGTTAATCCGGGCATTAATTTTTTTTTAATAAATACTCCTTACCTTGGTCTTTGGTTAGATTTATTACGAGTATTTGTCTTATTTATCCTATTTGTGTTTGTTTTTTTAACATTAGTACGAGTATTGGTTTTAATAACCTTTGTATTGTTGGACCGATTACTGTTAGTTTTTACTCTAATAGGTATTATTTTATTATCAATATTTCTAATCGTTGTTCTATTGGGGGTAAAAGTTACCTTAGTTCTGTTTGTTTTAACTCTAACATTGCCTCTCCATTTGGTAGGTACATTTGAGTTACTTATAACTTTTACTCCTGTGGTATGAACATTGTTGTGGTTATATGTTAAGTTTGTTTTATTGTTGTGTCTCCAATTACCTCTTGGTCTGTAGACATACCCACTATTACCTAAGTGACAATGTACGTGTGTGGTAATGTTGTAATAATAAGAAGGTGTGTGGTTGTAGTAATACCACCAAGGGTAGATATGTCTATACCCGTAGTAGTAATAGTACCCACTGTGGTATCCCCAATATGGTGAATCGTTATAATAATAAAGTCCAGCTATAGGTGCGTAATTAACGTTAAAATAGTCTAGTTCATCCTCACCATGGTAAGAGGTACCACCATAACTTCCTCCATAGACAAGACAACCAGATAATAAAGTCACTAAACATGTTGTTATAAAGAATACCACTAATACTCTCGATATTGTTATTTCATCCCAATTTTTCATTTTATTTATATTTTAATTAATTTTATTAATTGTTCTGGAGTGTCGAAATCCCTGTCTACCGCTAAGAATTTAAGTTCCTTGGTGTTACGATTTACCTCAACTATGGTTGGGGTGTACTTAATTTTTTCTTGTTCCCTTACGGATTCCCACTCCATCCTATTTAAAGATACGTCTTTTACGGTGTAAGGTACATTATTACTGTCTAAAACCTTTTTTAGTTCATCACAGAATTCGCACCCTTCTTGACTATATAAGAAATATTTAATCATTGTTGGTCTTTCTAGTTTTATTTGTTACATTTAATTAATAAATAGATTCTATTAATATAATATTAATTAAAAAAGTTTAAAATGCAAAATAAAAACACAAAGAAGGATAAATTTGTTAGGGATTTAACTCACGGTAATATAGGTGGTGTTTGTGCTGGAATAGCTAATTACTTCGGTAGTAATGTTACCTTAGTAAGGGTATTATTCATTATGTCATTTTTCATACCTTCCATACCAATAATATTAATATACCTAATTTTATGTATTGTAACACCTGAAAAATACTAATATGGGGTTCAATAAAAAACACCTACTCAATGAAAGTGTACTAAAGTTATTAAAGACCGGTGGTTTGGATAGTGTTAGGGAGTGGTTAAAAAAAGCTGACTCTGTAATCGCTGAAAGTGGGGTATCATCTGAAGTGCTAGACTTGTTAGAGGGTGAAAATTTAACACCAGAAAAAATACAAGATAAAGTAAAAAAAATTATAGATAAGGGTAGGGACTTAAACTAAAACAACCTCCACTTTACAGAATGTAGATGTGAACTCTATCGTCTCGGAATAAAACTCCCACATCATTTCTATAACCTCTAACTGTTCCTCACTATAATTTCTAAATGAAGTTAATTTATTTCTTGCACTTTCTGGAAACAATTCTTGTATAAATGGTTTAACCTCATCTAGGTTGTAGATAACTTCCATGTTAACTGGTAACCCCAAGTCACCATCTTTATCTATAAGAACCCTAATATCCCAACAAGCATAACCATGTTCACCAAAGTTTTCGGACTCATCATATAGGTAATCATAATCAACTGGTTCTATTTTAAATTTTAATCTTTCAAAACCCATTTCACTAGTGTCTAACCAATTCATATTCGCGAACTTAGTATTCTTAATACCACCAATCCATTCAAGATAGAGGAGAGGGTAAACTACATCCCCAATATTACGAAAATCAGTAAATTCTTCATCAACTCCCTCATCACTTATATTAAATAATTTTAAAACACCGAAATCGGCTTTACCAAGTTTATCCCACTGTTTAAAAATTTGTTTTTTATATTCTGGTTTAACAAACTCGTTAAAATACGCGTCGTCCCCTCCTCCTTCAGCAAATTTGTTTGGGTATTCACCACTATCCTGTTGTTCATTAATACCCACCTTATTCACCTCTTGTTCGAAGTACGGGGAACGCATAATGGTTGTGTAAGCTTTACGAGTTAAATATTCAAAAAAGTGATTTACATTACCGGTGGACATTTCTTCACCGTTTTCTTGCATATACAACATAGTGAATCTAGTCATAATGTCTCTCATTTTTTGTGAATTATCATGAATATATTTCACTTCTGGGTACCTTTCTTCTAAAAACATCTCGTAGTCAAAATCTTCACCCTCTTCATCCATAGCATTTAAAATTTCCGCCGCTAGTTCTCGTCTAAGGACATTTTTTCCGTCTGTAAAGAAAGGTGTTAAATTTGTGGTAATTGTATTATATTTCCCCCAAGTTCTAAGTATGTTAAACCATTTAGCTATTTCTTTTTTATCGGAACCAGTTAAATGTTTTAAAATTTCTCGGTTGGACCACAGTATTTCTATTTCTTGAGGTAATGCCATATATTTGTTTATATAAATATACAAAAAAAAGGGACAGAAGTCCCTAATTTATTTTATGTTTGGGTATAACCCTGTACTAAGTATTTTAGCTGTTAGAATTAACTAGCTAATTTCTAGTATGTCTGAGTACGGACCTTTTCTTGTGTCTAGTAAAAATTTGTCACCGTTTTGTGTCTGACCTGTCAAATAGTAAGTGAATGCAAATTTACTGGCTCTTATGTTATTTTCATTAATTGCCCCTTCTGACATGTTCCAAACTGAACCTCTTGTGTTGTAGTCATGACCGTCAGTATTTCCAGCTGGTGCCGCTTGTGGTGGAAATTGTCCGTAGTTGTTATTTAATCCCATAGTATTTGTTTTTTCTTTTATAATAAATATCTCCAACTATTAAAAAGTTTGTGGTTGTTATTTACTTTTTTTATATTTCTTCCTCTTCTTCGTAATCATACTCATGAGTTACTGTGGTGTGTGTTGGGTTTTGGTCCTCCTCAGTTGGTTCTTCACCACCTTTAGGTGAGAAGTTTTCTGCTGCGGTAAACCCAAGTCCTGCCATTACTATCCACTGTAACGATTGAAATAGGTCACTTTCAATTGTAAAATCCCAAAATAAATTTGCTGTGTAACCAATTAACATAAATAATAGACATATAAATGTCACAAATCTCTTACTAGAGACTTTACCCTCACTACTTAACATATTTTTAAAGAAATTCATAGTATTTGTTTTTATTATAAATAGCCGTATACTTAAGAAAATAACATTATTATAACAAAAAATTAAAAAAATGGCAGTAGAAATTAACATTATGGAAAATGGACCAATTTTGGTCAAAGGAGAAACCATTGTAACAAAAGGTGGTGAAAAAATAACAGTGGGTGAAAATTATGCGTTGTGTAGGTGTGGACAATCTAAGAAACAACCAATGTGCGACGGAGCTCATAAGGCTTGTGGTTTTAAAGGATAAAACAAATGAAAACGATTATCTGTGATATAGACGGTACTTTAGTTTCATACAAAAAAGACACTAAGGGTATTGTTACAACACCTCACGACATATTACCGGGGGTTTCAAAACACCTTAATAAGTGGGAAAATCAAGGTTGTAAAATAATTCTTATTACCGGTAGGAGGGAAAACTTAAGAAAAGTAACTGAGGAAGAATTAACTAATCTAGGTCTTCCTTTTGATTTACTAATCATGGGTTGTGCTGATTCTGGTAGGGTATTAATAAATGATGAAGGTGGTAAAGTAAAAGCTCACGCGGTATCTTTAAAACGTGATGAAGGATTTAATGACTATGATTGGTCTGAAGTTGGTTTAAGTAAGGTATGAAAAAAGAAACAGTGAGAAATATAGAGTTGTTGGTAAAGGATATCGTGGGTGTTGTGACATTCAAAGAAATCAAAACCCGCATAAATGACGGTAGAATATCGTCACATTTAGAATTACGGTTATGGGGGTTATCGAGTATATACACCGACCCAACCTACCTAAAGATTATTTACGAGGCCTTTAAAATTAAAAAATATACTTGGTTAAAGTACCTTAACCCCAGATATTGGGTACTGTTGTTGGGTTGTTTCTTTGTATTGGTCTAGCTGGTTCTACTAAGATGTTAGTCCCTCTTGTCGTATCTTCTTTAACACTACCCATTCTAGATTTTAATAAATCTAAATCTTGGGGGGACAATCCTCCTTGTTTTGAGTCTATAAAACCTTTTAACCAATTGTAAAAATCTCTGTGATTCATATATTATTATTTAGTAATCTTCTTTCTGTTCCCATTGTTAGATTTTTCGAAAACTTTCCTAGCTTTACGACTTTCTCTAATTCTTTTAAAATCCTCCTTTTTAACCACATTAACAGTATTTTCCTTTTTTGACTCTGTAACTTTCGGTTTTTGTGTTTTATTTTCTGCGGTAACTTTATCAACTATTTTATATAAATCATTCTCATTTAATTTAATGGTATCGGACTGTCTTTCTTTTTTTATCCGTTTAACTGTTTGTTCTATAAAGTCTATTAATTCTGTTTCTGTAAGTTGTAATTTCTTTTTCATATTTAAGTTTTTTGATTATTTTAGTTGTTAATACCTAATTCCACTAAGCACCAGCATTTTTAATTTTTCTACGTATATCACTATAGTATGGTTTCACACCTACTGGTCTTAAAGTTCCATCAGCTGATTCACCCAATCCACCTTTTAAACCTTTGGTTACCATTGTATTTAATTTATCCGTACCCGATTCTAATGCCCACGCATATGTTGGGGTATGACCCTGACCATTGTGACATTCAATCTCACCACCACAACATTGTAACATACCGTTATCCATATAAGTGTCATTTAATAATGCCCATTGACCTGGACCTTGTTCATCTTCACAGAATTGTATTCTTTCCGTTACTGGTGTATTAGCACCCGCCCCGAATAACGCTCCTTCATCCGATTTACGTTCAAAAATTGGTTGTCCGTTTAATGTCTGACTTATTTTCATAAATGTTAAACCACTGACCAATAACCCCATTACCTGACTAGGTATGTTTAAAGCTGTGGATGTTGTTGCTGTAGAGTAGTCTACATTTTTTGCTATTGGTTCTGCCTGTAGTCCACCCGCCATTGATGGTGCTACACCACCTGGTATAACTGGTGATGTAAACATACCATATGTGTGTGTTCCTCCCGGATTGTTAATATTTCCCATAATTTTGTTTAATTATAAATATCTTTATTTTCTATTTATTCCCACCGACCTTAAAGCCTATAGGTCCTTCTTCTTTGTCTGGTAAACCATCAAGAATATCAATCAATTCCTGTACTAGTGAATGTAGTTCACCACCTTCAGCTAACAGTTGGTACATTCTTTGTACTAACACATCGTCCTCGTATAGTGATTTTTTATTTACTTGGTCTTTTATATGTCCAGATACCACATCTATAAAAGAATCTATATCATCTTTTAATTCACCACTATAACTTTTGGTGAACCCCATAGCTTCTTCCACGTCTTCTTTTTTTTCTGATTCTGGTTTACATGCCTTACTTTTACCACACCAGTACATCCCTTTAGGACACTTATTTTTCCCCCCTTCTGAGACAACTTTTTCTATAAGTTTTACTAATTCTGTTTCTGTTAATTTAAATTTCATACTTTATAAATACTTTGTAACATATTATAAATATTTTCGTACACCATATTAGTAACCAATAAAAATTAATATCTTCGTAATATGAAAAAAATAACACTAACATTCATCCTAATCCTACTTTCAGTACTTGGGTTTTCCCAGTATAGTGACTTTGAGTTGGCGGTGGCTGATGGGGTGAACGAATATAGAAACTCACAGGGTTTGTCAGACTTAGAATTTTTACCTTCATTAAGTGACAAACTGGATTTCTTACTGGAGAGGGTTGTTGATGCTAATTCGTTGTGGGGACCTGATGGGGGACACTCTTCAAATTTTAAATATTCTGGTAAACTAATTTCTGAACAGATTAAAGAAAATACCGTACCCAATAAAGAAATAGAAACGTTATACAAAAGTATAAAATTTAAATATGAGTCAGTAAAAATGATACGAGGTGAAGGAGAGACAACGTTTAACTCTATTTCACATTTAGCTGGTGAAAATTTATTTCGTACAAATTATGATATGGACCCAAAAAGGTTTGTGGTTAACTGGATAAACTCACCAACACACGAACATATAATGACTTTAGATAAACATAGAGAAAACGTAGTCCCTATTGGTGTTGTTAATGTGATTTACGATGGTCAATGGTGTTACGTTACATTCATAATAATATTATTAGAAAAAGAAGACCTTTAAAGAAACAAAACACAACCTACAACGTATACTATAATATGAAGAAACTAATCACATTATTATCCCTAATCTTAACACTAAACTCTTACGGTCAAACCGTTTTAGATTCACTTGTTTTTAAAAGACTTAACGAGTACCGTATAGAGAACGGTAAAGTAGCCTTAACTTTAGATACCTTAGTATATAAAGCGGCTTACCACCATTCTAAATACTTACACGACAATGGTTGGGATTGGGGGCACAGAGAAGATTCTTTGGTTAAACCTTGGGATAGATTAAAAGCACAGGGATTATTTTTTTGGTCGGCTGGTGAGAACATAGCTACGTTTACCGTAAATTTAGTTTCACAAGATGGGTGGGTGGATATGGAAGCTTTATCAACACAAGTTTTAACTCAGTGGATTGGTTCACCTTCACATCATTGGTTAATGTTAAACGAAAAGATTAACCAGGGAGCTATAGCTGTATACATTGGTTCTGGAAAGGTATTTGTAACACTAAACGCGATAAAGCAATAAAAAACTCCTAAGTGGTAGCGACTGGTTCACAAGGATTAAACGGTCCAAATAATGCACACTTTTGTTTATAACTTCTACATCCCTTGTAACTTTTTACCTTACTAGCTTCTGCATCTAATAAGGTTTCCCCTTTACCGTTTACCATAGTTATAAAAGGTACTTCAGAATGTGGGTCCGAGGATAATCCTTTAATTTGTAATGTTAATTCACCTGGTTCCCACTTCGACCCTTCACCAGTGTTAGCCACTATTTTTTGTAGTTGTTCTTGTGTTACAGCAAATGTACCCTTTCTACTTAAACCATCTTCAAGATTATTTAAGTTTACTTTACCTACTGGTACGTCATTTAGGAAAAATGCAAATTTTGCTCTATCACATTTATGATACGCTGTACTCGCACGACCATTATTAAAACTAGACACAGCTTGTTTTACGTGATAACCACTTAGTGGTCGTCCTTTTGCTAACGCAGCCGTTACATAATAACCACACGTTATTTGGAGATTATTTGTACATTCTTCAAAGTCACCAAATTCAGATTTTTCAGATGTATAAGCAAAATCTAACGTAGTATCAACAAACTGTCCTGGGTTTTTGAAGCTCTTACTACAGTTTGGGTCTCTTTTACATTTTTCATCCGTTAAACCACCGGTACTAACTATACTAGAGGTTACTGTTTCTTTTATTGCTGGGAATATTTTTACACCTTTTGCTATTAAGGCCGTTTTAAGTGCAGCTAAAAATTTTGTACTTCTTCTTTGAGCTAGAGCTTTATTAGCTTTCCAGTTATCTGTCGTGTTATCACTTAAAGAACCATAACCGTCAGGGAATACGTTAGGATTAGTGTAGTAATTTAAATTAGGATTACTCTTGTAGTCATTATCCACTTCAGGTTGTAAAGGTGTTTTATACCAGTTACTAGCACCACTTCTAATATTTGCTGTAGCTAGTTGGAGTTCCCCTTTTTCTAGTGCTAATTTCATATCAGCGTCGGAATCAATAGTTGCTACAATACCATCAACAAACTGTTTTAAGAATTTACTTGGGTCGTCCTTGTTAACCGCGTACATACCTATTTCGTTATAATTTTTTTTAAGGTTCTTAGTTTTCATACCCATAAAGACCTTTCCATCAACAACATCACCAATCTCTAAACCTTCACTATCTTGTTCCGTAATCAAACTAGGGTTACATAATTTAGTCCCCCAACCAGATATGTTTTTAGACTGTCTTTTTCTTATATGAGCTTTCTCAGCTTCTGTTAATTTTAATCTTGGCATAATAATTTCTATTTTATTATAAATACCACGAAATAAATTAAAACCTAGGGTATTGTTATGGTCATTTTTTTTTAATATACTTTAAATAAAGTAATGAGTAAAAAAAGAACATTAAACGAGTTAAGACAGGTAAAAACATTCGGATATCGACCACCTAACAGTAATCAGGACAGTAATGAGTGTAAACCACTTACTGAAATAGAAAAAATGGTTAAAAACACACCTAACGACATGGAACTTGGTGCAAAAATTAGATATTATATGAAATGTAATGAAACTGGGGTAGAATTTATCTGGGACGATTTTTTTTCTGCTTAATATAGCAGCTTAAAGCTCTTAAAGCTTTAAAGCAAATAAGCAAATAAGCTGCATATAGCATATATGCATTAAAGCAGGAAAAATCTCTCTTTTACGGAAGTTTTTTTGAACATTTTAAATAAAAAATTAAACAATGAAAAAATACATTTATACTGGTGAGTATTTTCACCAAACAAACGAACATTATCCTAGTAATGATGTAAAGATTGGTCTTACTAAGGATGTCTTACAGAGAGAACGTGAACTTACTGGGACCAACGGCCCAATTAAGTACGAAATGACCAGTGTGTGGGAAATTTCTATAGAAAATATAGAAAACCCCGCTTTTATTGTGGAAAGTATATGTCATTCTTTCTTTCACTTATTCAGATACGATGGGAATGAGTGGTTCAATACGGAATTATTGGGTAAATCAGCGTTTTACACGTGTTTAAGTCGGGGGTTAGCTTCTTTAAATAGAATTCCTGGTGTAAAGATAACTAAGGTTAATGACATAATAGATAGTGAGACGGATGAGACGGTAGAAAAGCGTAGGAGATTGATTACGAAACTAGGAAATTCCGAAGGTGACCCAAGAATCGTCGAGTTGTGTGAGAAGTTAGGTGAATCTGAGGTGGAATTAAGAAGATACTATAAGGGTAGTGAGGTTTCGGTAACTGTAACCGCGGATGGGAGGTATAAGTTCATGGGTATAGATTATAACACACATAATAAAATGTATAATAATGGTATTGTTCTAGAACATAGGGGTGTTAAGGGTGGTAGTGGTAATAGTTCTCTTAAACCGTACACTATATATAAAACAGGTGATAAAGTTAGTGATATAATAGAATTAAAATGACATACAACATATTAAAAATAATGACAGATGGTAAGGGTAAAACGTTAAATGTTCTTATGTTAGATGGTTTGGCTAGTATTCTTGAAATTGAGACTAAAACTAGGGCTGTAAAGTTCGCTAAGATGTTAAACGAGAATTCTGATAGTAATTGGACTTACGAAGTTAGGAGTGGGGGAAAAACTATTCCTCTGACTGATTGAGTAGTTTAAGTATCCTAGTTATATCATCATCCTCCTCATCCTCTTCATGTTCTTCACCATCCATAATAGTTCCGTCTGGCATTACATGGGTAGGTTCTTCCTCATAATCCACTTGTATATCCATTTCAGGTTTTTTAGTGATGTCCACCTCTGGAGGTAGTTCAGTGTGAACTTCCACACCCACAAGTTCTCCGGGTTCTCTTTCCATCCCCAATTGGTCAAATTCAGCGTCGGCATTCCACGCTCTTTTCGAAATGTAACTTAACGGGTGGTTGTGTTGTCCTGACGAAGAGGCTGTAGTAGCTTCTTTAATCATCAAATCTTTTAGTATTTCGGTAATCTTAAACATATACTAATAAATATAACCTTTCTTTGGTTTATACGTATAAAGAGTTACTTGGCCTCTTATGTTTTTATTCTGATTTTAATTTTTTTGGTTTCAACACTAACTTCAGATACCTCGGCCTTAATAATTGTAGATATAAAATGTTTTATTTCTTTTAATCCCATGAACTAATAATAACTAACAATCTACTTTCGTAAATGAAATTAATTCCTTATCTTTGTACTATGAACAACTACTCAAAAACAAACCTAAACTATAACAATGGTAACACCATTAAATTAATTAAATCTTTAGTTAAAAAAGGTGATATCCTAAATTGGCATCAACCTATTTCGGGTAATATATTTAAAGATAATAAGGGTAAATTCAAAATAACTTCAGTGAAGCTTAACTCCTGGGGTTCCATTTATGTTAATGTACGTCTAATAAAAGCTAGATACTTTAATGAGGATTTAATGACGGTACTGACTCGGTCAACAAGACATGAAAATCAGAAACAAAGAGAAGAGTTTAAATACCTTACTTTAAAAAAACTAATACATAAACAATTAAAATTAGTAGGTTACGAACCACACACAATATTCATCAAAAAACTTTATATATAATATGAAAGAAATAGACCAAATGTTAGAACAATGGATACCAGTAAATACCATTATTAGGAAACAACTAAGAGATTTAATAGTTAAAGAAATAGAAAAAGAAAGAACCAGGGAAAGGATAAAACTATTAACCTGGGATAACCAATTAAAAAATAAAAGATGAATGAAAATTTAAAAAAAATACAAGGTATGGTGGACGAACTAAAATCCACCAACGCGACAAATGAAAAAATTACAATCCTTAAAAAATATAAAGACGATGAATATCTTTGTGCTATACTAGAAACTGTATATTCCCCATTTAAACAATTCTATGTGACCAGTAAGACCTGTAAAAAAAATAAGAAATTAGTTAACGAACATTACCTTGGTAGTGTTGATATGTTGTTATATAATCTAAGTGGTAGGGTTTGGACCGGTCATGACGCAATCTCATACATTAATGGACTAGTCTCCAACTACCCAGAATATGAAGAACTAATATATTCACTTATAGATAAAAACTTAAAGACAAGAACGGGAGCGGACCTAATAAACAAAGCAATACCAGGATGTGTCCCAACTTTTAAGGTAGCGTTAGCTAACTCTTATGATAAACAAAAGGGTAAGGTTAATTTTGACACACAAAAATGGTTTGCCTCACATAAGTTAGATGGGGTTAGATGTTTAGCTATAATAGATGAAAATGGAAATTGTAATTTCTTCTCAAGACAAGGTAAGACATTCGATACTTTAGATGTACTTAAAAATGAAATAGAGAGTTTAGATTTGTGTAATATGGTACTTGATGGTGAAGTGTGTATTGTCGATGAAAATGGAGCAGAAGACTTTCAAGGTATTATGAAAGAGATTAAAAGAAAAGACCACACAATCCAAAATCCTAAGTACAAAGTATTTGATTACTTAATGTCAGATGAGTTTGACAGCCAAAAAAGTAAACGTACATTGAGTGATAGGTTAGGTAAGTTTAACATGATATATAATACATTTGGAAAAGAGTTAAAATGTATTGACGTGTTAGGTCAGTGGGAAGTAGAGTCAGAAGACCACTTTCAGGAACTCGCAGAACTTGCAACAAAAAATAATTGGGAAGGTTTAATCTTACGTAAAGATTGTGAGTATAAAGGTAAAAGAAGTAATGACCTACTTAAGGTTAAAAAATTCTTTGACGAAGAATATGTGGTTACTGGTGTCGAGAACTCAATACATAGAATAATTGTAGATGGCTTAGAGGTGGAAGAAGAAATGCTTAGTAATGTAATTATTGAACATAGGGGTTGTGATGTTGGTGTCGGTTCTGGGTTTAGTCAAGAAGAAAGAAAACTGTACTTTAAAAGACCGGAACTTATTATTGGTAAAACAATAACTGTTCAATATTTTGAAGAGACTTTAAACCAGGATGGTTGTCATTCTTTACGATTTCCTGTGGTTAAACATGTGTTTGAAAATGGTAGAAATGTATAATAAAATAAATTTAGATAAACAGAATCGTATGTTACGGTTTGGTTTTGGAAAACATAACGGAACCTGGTTCATAAGAATAGACCTTTGGTACTTCGGAATAAGGATATACAAAATATAATAAATATGAAATTTACAATAGATTTAAAGGAGGTCTGTCTTGACGACATACCATTAGTAGGTGGTAAAAACGCGTCACTAGGTGAGATGATTCAAAATTTAACTAAAGTAGGTATAAAAGTACCAGGTGGTTTTGCTGTCACTTCTGATGGTTATTGGGAGTTTTTACGTTATAATGGTTTAAAAACTATAATTAGGAAATTAGTGGAATCCATCAAGGAAGACGATGTGGTGTCATTAAGAAAGGTCGGTAATGAAGTTAGACAAATTATAAGAAATGGAAAATGGCCACAAGAACTAAAAGATGAGATTAGAGAAAAGTATAATCAGATGTGTGAAGAGTACGGACACGACATGACTGATGTAGCTGTTCGTTCATCAGCTACAGCTGAAGATTTACCTGACGCGTCTTTTGCCGGTCAACAAGAAACCTATTTAAATGTTAGGGGTCCAGAAACATTATTAGAGTCCGTTAGGAATTGTTTTGCTTCCCTTTTTACTGATAGAGCAATTTCATACAGGGGTACTTTTGGTTTCGACCACTTCAACGTAGCTCTTTCGGTATGTGTACAAAAAATGGTTAGAACCGACTTAGGTTCTTCCGGTGTAGCGTTTTCTATAGATACGGATAGTGGTTTTAAAGATACTGTATTGATTAACTCGTCTTATGGTTTAGGTGAAATGGTTGTACAAGGTTCTGTATCTCCTGATGAGTTCCTAGTATTTAAACCAACACTAGAAAAGGGGTTTAGTTCTATTATAGAAAAAAAGATGGGTATAAAAGACAATAAAATGATTTACGGTAGTGACCCAGGTAAATTAACGAAAATAGTACAAATACAAGAATCACAACAAAAAGAATTTTCTATAAGTGATAAACAAGTATTAAAAATTGCTGAATGGGTTACTTTTATAGAAAGGTATTATTCGGAACGTAAGGGGTCGTGGTGCCCTATGGATATAGAATGGGGTATAGATGGTATGACTAACGAATTACACATACTACAGGCTAGACCAGAAACAATACATTCTCGTAAGACTAATGATACTTTGGTTGAGTATAAACTACAAAAGAATGACGACAATAAAGTAAAATTAAAAGGTATAGCTGTTGGTGACAGGATAGGTTGTGGTGAAGTAAGGATACTCCATTCAATAGATGGTAGAGATGGTAGTCTTGATGGTGCTGATTTTAAGGCTGGTGATGTGTTAGTAACTGATATGACCGACCCAGACTGGGAACCTTTAATGAAAAAAGCTAGTGCTATAGTAACAAATAAGGGTGGTAGAACTTGTCACGCTGCAATTGTAGCTAGGGAATTGGGTGTCCCAGCGTTAGTGGGTTGTGTAAATGCTACAGAAAAACTTGTAGATAATGAAGTGGTTACTGTAAGTTGTACAGAAGGTGATGTGGGGTTTGTTTATGAGGGGGAAGTTAAATACGATAAAATAGAAACATCACTTAAAGACCTACCAGAAGTTAAAACACCAATAATGTTAAATGTGGCTTCACCAGATTTAGCTTTTAAATTCTCGAGTCTACCACATAGTGGTGTTGGTTTGGCTAGAGAAGAATTCATAATAAACAATTATATAAAAGCTCACCCACTTGCTTTATTGAGACATAAGGGTTTGGGTGACGAAAAATTAAGTAAATCTATAGAACAACTAACACAAGGGTATAAGGATGAGGAAACTTTTTTCGTTAAAAGATTGTCTTATGGTGTAGCAAAAATAGCTTCAGCTTTTTACCCACAAAAAGTTATTGTTAGGTTATCTGATTTTAAAACTAATGAATATAGAAATTTATTAGGAGGAGAGTACTTCGAACCAGTAGAGGAAAACCCAATGATTGGTTGGCGTGGAGCTTCAAGATATTACTCAGAAGAATATAAAGAGGCTTTCGGAATGGAGTGTAAAGCGATTAAAAGAGTTAGGGAAAAAATGGGATTAAGTAATGTAACTATTATGATTCCTTTTTGTAGGACAGTAGAAGAATTACATAAGGTTTATGGTGTAATGAAAGAATATGGTTTAGAACGAGGTAAAGATGGGTTAGAGGTTTATTTAATGGCCGAGTTACCCTCAAACATTATACTAGCTGAAAGTTTTGCAAAACATATAGACGGGTTTTCAATTGGTTCTAACGACCTAACACAATTAACCTTAGGTTTAGATAGAGACTCTTCTTTAGTTGCTCACTTATACGACGAAAGAAACGAATCGGTTAAAGAATCAATTAGGACACTTATAAAGGTGGCTAAAAAAACTAAAACAAAGGTGGGTATATGTGGACAAGGACCTTCAGACTTCCCTGATTTTGCTTCGTTTTTAGTTGAGGAAGGGATAGATAGTATATCGGTTACCCCCGATTCCCTACTTAAAACTTTAAAGACACTTAGTCGTCTTGAACGGGATTCAGATATTAGGTATTCTGCCTCTATAGATGGACCAGGTCAACCAGTTAAAGAAATTTATTAAAATTAGTTTATGTCAATTAATTTCATTATCTTTGTATTATGAAGTTAACAAAACAACAATTAAATAAAAAACTAAGGTCAAAAATACTAACACTACAAGCACGGAAAAAAAATCTAAAGGATTTACGAATTATGGTGGTTAGGGCAAGAAACGTAGATGTAACAAATGTTTTGTACCGTCACACTTCTGTAACTGTAAAAATATCAGGAGAGGTTAAATCCAGTAACGACAAATGGCTTCCTTTACAACTTTATAGACCAAACCAAATTAGAAAATTTTTACGTAGGAAGGATGTCGGTATAGTTGAATCTGTAAGTAAGTGGGTTAGATTGTGGGGTTTTGATAGTGATGTGTCCCTAGAGACGATAGACATTGTTAATAAGGTTTTACCTAATTAAACTAACTTGTCCTGTATAGTGTTGGTTGTGGGTCCTAATTGAATACCCGTATACACCTATTTGACAACCCTTACCATCCCAGGGGCTATTATTTGTAGTCTCATATATTTTCTCACCCCACCTATTAAAAATTATCATCAATTCTATATCACCCTTGTCAGCACCATGCACATAAAAAGTCTCATTGGAGTTATCTTCGTTTGGTGTAAAAGAGTTAGGTACGAATATTTGTAGGTAGGGACAGTCCTCTATTATTACTTCGTGGTACGAAGTATCACCTTCACACCCAAACCTTGTAGTATAAACAGATATTATGTACGTACCTATAGAGTCAGGCCATTGTACTGTAATTGAATTCCCTTGGTCGTATATGATTTGACCTTGTGAAATATCCCAGTAATATAATTTATCCACATCATAACTTACTTGGTATTCTTGTGGTACTATGTCACCACAATTCGTATAAGTTTCTTGTGCGAATAATTGCAGTGGTAGTAATATGTATACTAACCACTTCATATTAAAAGTGTTGTATTGGTCCTGTTACCGGTCCGTTATTTACTATAACATTGATGGTTGTATTACAACCTGCCATTGAGTAAGTTAGTACGTAGTTTCCTACACCTGCTGTTGATGGTTGGAATGTATTAGCTACTACACCTGTTCCTGTCCATGTACCACCTAACGGGGTACCTACTAATGGTGTTGTTGGGTCACCAGGACAAAAAGGTCCTATGACATTCCCAGATAAATCTAACACAAACACGTCTAATAGTACCGGCGTTCCAGGACAGTTGGCAGCGTTTGATTCTATTACCTCAATTGCGTTTGGGTAAAGTCCTGAACCAACTCCCGTGTAATCCACGGTAATTGAATTCGTTCCTTGTCCTGTACTTAATGTTCCACCACCTGTAACTACCCAATTATATGTTGACGTTGGTGTGTTTGTTACAAAGTATTGTTCCCCAGTTGCGTTTACACACACTGTGTCTGGGTTGATTGTTGTTTGTCCGTATGTTGCTAACCCGAAGCAAACTAATAGAACTGTAAGTAATTTTTTCATAGTTTTTGTTTTTTTTTGTTTATGTTTTGTCTTGTTTTCTCGTGAATAAACAAGACAAAGTTATTATTAATAATGATTTATGTTCGACGTAATGGGTGTTACTACTTGAACGTTTCCGTTGTATATGTTAAAGGCTGGGTCAGTACAACACGCCCCATTGTTCCAACCACCAGTAAGACAATCTCCTATTACGTTTATACCAATAGACAAATCATCAGGAGTACATGTTGGTCCTACAGTTACTCTAAATCTCATTGTGAATGGTCCTGTTGAACTACTTCCCCAGTCTGGATTAAAACCTGTGTTAATAAATCTCCATCCAGGTCCAAAATTTAATCCACTTGGGTACGTATTTTGTACATCCCACGTCCAGGTTCCAGGTTGTGTTCCTCCACCTACTGGAGTTATTAATGGTATTAAGTTAGTCCATCCTGTCCCTAAGTTAATTTGAAATGCGATTATCCAATTTATGTTTAGTTGTGTGAATGTCCCTAATGTATAATCCACAGCGACAACATCTCCTGGTTGATATGGTCCAACTGGTGTCATAGTAAACGACTGATTTGAGACACACTGTGAATGAACGGTTAAGTTAATAAATAAAAATAATACAAATAATAGTCTTTTCATTAGATTAGTCCTTTATATATAAATAGTAGTTAAAGGGTGACCATTTGTCAAACCATTATGTAATACCTTGTTCTTTTAATATTCTTTTAATTAATTTTTTGCTTTCTGAAAGATTACGTAATTTAATTAAGTCTCTTTTTATTCTAGCTACATTAATCCTTAATAAATCTACATTGTCCCTATCTCTCCTACTTTTATATCCTTTTTTGGACATTAATTCATCTAAGTATTCCTGACTAACCTCTAACTCTTTAATTTTTTGTAATATCTGTGGGGACTCTAATTCTTTCTCTGGTTTTACTGGTGGTGGTGGTGGTTCTGGTACCTCATCTATAGTTAATGATTTTATATAGTCTTCTGGTGAGTCTATATATTTTTCTAGTTCGGAAACCCCTCTTTTCAATACGTTTTCCATAGCTTGTCTAGTTAACCTTAAATTAAGTGAGTCTGTAATATCAGGAATATCCATAGATAGGATTTCAGATTTGTCAGCTTGTTTAATTACGTCTAACAAACTAATCTCATTAATTATTTTATTATACTGATTCTTATTAACTAGTATTTTCATACCAATAAATATTCCTATAGAGTCAATTAAAACTAAACTCTTTTAGACGTACCAATTAACTGATAATAATCTTTTTTACCCTCTAGGTATTCTTTACATAATTTTAACATTCCTTTAAACATGAAAGCACCTGTGGTTTGTTTTTCACACTTACAAAATAATTCAACAAGTGTGGCTATTAGGTCTATTGGTAAGGCACCAATATCATCTAATTCCTGGTAGGTTTTCGACAACCCTTTGGTATATCTTAGTTTATAACCGTCTCTTTCCTCTACAGTTGTAAATGGTTCTATATTATCATAAACAATACTTAAAGCGTTAACCAAAGATAATGTAGCTCTCTTGTTTAGTTCTCCTTTAATTACCAAATCAACAATCCAGTGTGTATGTGATGGTGTTCGTAATCTTTTATTTGGTTCTTTATATTTTACGATAAAATCTAGGTCTGGGTTTTCCCCACGAAATCCTTGGTATATCGCTACTATGGTACCGTCTTTCATTTCCCATTGGTTTAACGGGTAACTACGTCTATCTTCGTTTTTTATTTTATAGGATAAATCTACTATTTTACTTTGCTGGGTCATACCATTTATATTTTAAAGTTAGTTCTTCACCACGTTGTATGGTTTTTTTAGTTTTAATCTGAATTAAACCATCATCCTCAACTCGTTCACAGTTAGGTTTTTCCGAATGGTTTATAAAACCACCTAGTGGTGTTCTAACGTAACTATCTTCGAATCTAATGTCTTTTACGTGACTTATGCCCATAAATAAATCTTTATCTAAATCATCTATAGCGAATAGACCTAGTCCTTGTACTTCAGATTCTTTAATTGTTAGGTAGTGTGGTAGAGGTTTGTAATTCATATAATTAAATGTAACGAATAAAAACATAAATTTCCAATATTTATTGATATGAGAGTTACAAAATCAAGAAGTATATTGAAAGCTGTGAGTTGGAGAGTTATAGGAACGTTAGATACTATGGCTCTAGGGTGGTTAGTAACCGGAAGTCCGTTACTAGGTTTAAAAATAGGGGCACTAGAATTAGTGACTAAATTTGCCCTATATTATATGCACGAAAGAATATGGTTAAAATGTAAGTTTGGTACTAAGGATTAATTAGAAATACCTGTACCTAAAACCTTGAGTGCGTCTCCTAGTCCACTTGCTAATGCTGATACACTTTTTACACCTAGACAAGTAAGAACACCAGTTAAATTAACAGCTTTCTCAAAACTCATTTGACAATTAGGGTTTTGCATTATGTTCATCATTTCACATTCTGAATTTTCCGTCATCCAAGTTTTAAGTGAATCATCATCACACTCCTTCAACATTTGTTGAAGTTTTGTTTTGTTCTCATTACCCAACTCAGTCCAAAACATTTTCCAATCCTGAGGTGATGATTGTGTATTTTCCCCCATATCTTGTTCTGGTTCATCTTGTTTAAATCCGTGACCAAATGCAGCTCCTGTAGGGGTTTCTTTTATTAAAGTTCCGTGTTGATTTTTGTGAGAATTGTGAAGTCCTCTAATCCTATCTTTTTCTGACTCTGTTAAGTTAATTTTTTTCATTGTGTTTTTTTTTTTGATTTAGTTTATGTTACCACTTGTGTTTATATAATCATCCGCTTTATTTAAATAATCCGCGGCTAATGTAATTTTATCCATCCACCAAGTAGGTAATTCACCACCAACCTGTTGTAATTCAGCTAATTTCTCTAATATATCGTCAGCGTTATCTAAAATTAGTTTACATTTTCTAATAGCTGAAGGAATATCTGTATGACCATCCTCATTTAAAGTTATTTTTTTACCCTTAATAACTTTTTCTATAAGATTTACTAGTTCTGATTCTTTAATTTCAACTTTCATGGTATATTACTTATATTCTTTGTCCGTCTGTTCCCTTACCTGATTGACACCAACTATGTAAAGCTTTTAATACTGGTTTATCAGTTCCACAAGCTCTAGGACATCCACCCCTGTGTGAATGTTTACAATATTCCATTAAAATTTCTTCAGTAAGGTTATTGGTTAGGTCTCCCATGTTCTTCAACCACTCCAACGGATTCCATTCGGTTTCTGAGTCTGGTGAAGTTTCACTAGACGTAGATTTTACTGCATCAGTATTACGTGATTGTTCACCAACGTCTTGTCTACTATTAAACTTATCCAACCTATCCGAACCTTCTTGTTTGGTTACGAACCCAGATTGTTCATTGATGTGGTGTAGACCTTTGATTCTGTTCTTTTCTTCCTCACTAACTTTAAACTTATTATTCATGATATTATTTTACTATAAATAGTTTATGTTTTGCAAATAAAAAAAAGGGTCCTAAAAAAGGACCCCTTAATGATTAAGTTAGTAAATCCTTGTTAGGATTCAAGATTTTCTCCAACTTATGTACTTCATTCCATACGTTGTCAAACCTTCTATCTAGATTACTCTCGTGTCTATCCCTATATGATTCAATATTAGAATTAATACCTTCTAATTCATTATACAAATCTCGTCTAGTACTACCAAGTTCATCTATAAAATCCAACCTGTTAAGCTCCAAGTCATTGACCCTTCGCTTCAACCTTACCACACTCCAAACAGAAGCTACTAAAGCCACTACCCCAAGTGTAATTAAAACTGTTAAAATTGTTTCCATGATATTTTTTTTATATATTTGTTTATGTCTCTAGGACATAGTAAAAATAAAACATTTAATAACAAAGTCCATTTAATTTAATGGACAATTTAGTAAAATTACAGGATGAGTGGAGCAAAGAAGAAAAAACCAAGTAAAATATCAACACATAAAAGAAAGAAACAAAGTAGGAAAAATAGGCATAAAACTAAAAAATAATATGGAAACAATAACAATAGTAGCATTCTTTGGGATGGGTGTAGCAGTAGGTCTATACATATCAAGTCAAATTGATAACAATATAGATAAAAACATTAAAAAATAACATGGAAATAATTAAAACACGTAAATTCGATAGAAGACGAGCTTTAGACTGTAAACTAATTAAAAAGTCTGAAACTTACACTGGTTACTACAAATACGAAGTAACCATAGGGGAGAAAGATGGGACGATACATAAACAACCAGCATATGGTAAAGACATGCAAGGTGCTTTAAGTAGACTATTAAAAAAAGAATTGACCGTTAAGGTTGAAAGAAAACTGGAGACCAATACTGGATTCATATTTTTAGCATGGTTAGTAACTATGGGGACACCAGCTTTATTTGCTGATAGAAGTTCTCCGTGGTTCCTAGCGTACATATTTGGTGTGGTGTTAGTTTTGGTTTGTATGACTGTTTGGTGGTATAACTACGTAAATAAAGGAGAATAATAGATTATGGTGGAAACAATTTTAGATACAATATCAGAGATAAACCCAAAAGCATTAAAAGCAGATGGGTTTAATGATGCGATTTTAGGTATAACAAGTAGATGTGGTGACGATTCTCTTATTGCTTATGACTATGACGAATGTGTAAAAATTCTACAGAAAGACATGTCCTACGAAGATTCTGTAGAATATATGGAATTTAATGTGGTGGGTTCTTATGTAGGAGAGGGGACACCTATTTTTATAAAAAAATTATAATGGAAATAATAGAAACGGTATTAGGTATGGTTTGGGTGTTGGTATGTGTAGGTGTTTTAGGTTTCGGTGTATCGTCTTACCTACATTTACTGACTAGAGGTGACAATAATAAGATAATGGATAATATCGATAAAATGGAAAGAGATGAAAAGAAACGTAAGGAAGGTAAGACTAATTAATCTTAGTTCTTAAGAATCTCTTAACCGGGTTTATATAGTAATGTTTAATGAACGTTCTAATCTCCGGCATCTTTAGTTTCCTTCGTAACCTATTTTCCCATATTGTGGCTGGACAAACAAGAACTGGTGAAAAGATTAAATGCATGACCCAGACATTCACGGGTACCCATATCCAGAAAGGTTCGTTAATCATAACAAACACGGGGGTTATTATTAGTAACACTATAAAGATGTGGTGTATGAGTACTAACAGTAATAATATAAACTTATCATCAATCAATTCTTTCATACATTATAAATAACACACTATACCCGTTTTATACAGGAACCTGAAATAAACCCGAAAGTTTTCGGAAAAATTTTTTTTTATTCTCCATAACCCTTATTAGGGGTAATAAGTCCAACTTTAACAATATAATCGTCACCATATATCTCTTTTAATAAAATAGCCCTATGATTACCGTCAAGTATACGATGGTTATCAAAATCCTCCCAACCTTCATGCTTCTTTATAAAGATACCATCAGTATAACCGTTACTTAGTAATGACTCCTTTAAGGTATCCCAATCATAATAATGTCCACAAGGACACCATTTCTCCGTTGGGTCATCTGGATTCTCCTGAACACATGGACCTTCGTTGAGGATACCAAGTTCAATACACATAGGACAATCGGAACATTCAGGGGTATTACCTTCCAAATAATACTTACGTTGAATTATTAGACTCTTACGAGTTATCAGTTTACCCAGGGGTATATTAATAAATTCACTACTTAATTCTTCTTTCACACTTTTCCCACTTACCATTTGTTAATAATTTAAAAGTTCCTACATATATCTTATCCCATTGAGATGGTTCAATTAAACTTAAGAATAAGTTACCTTTCTCATAATGATGGTATAGGTGGTAAGATTCACCTACTATGGGTTGGAAGGAGTATTCAGAACCATACACTAAAGAAGTCCACTCATACTCATCTACCAATTTATCGTATTCACCCTTTAACTCCGTGAACCTGGTCTCAAAGTATCGATTAACTTTAACAGAGTCACTCTTGTCAACCACTATAGGTTTAAAGTTCTGAGACCCTACTGTAGTAGGAAAAGATTTTATATTAGAGTCGAATTTTTCAGTATCGTCATTATAGACTACATTGTCAGGTTTCTTCTTCTTCGTCTTCTCCCTACCTATAATATCTTTATATTCATACCATGCTGGATTAGGTAACTCCGAATAGTGGTCCCACAATCCTTTCTCTACTATCTCTGATTCTTTCTTATCTTTTTTACCCATGTATAATAATACCTAACTTTCCCATAAAAATCTATAGAAATAATTTTTTACTCTATACGGCTTTCTCTCAGAACTGCTTCGCTTTTAGGGGTACTCTCTCTTTCCAACTTTTATAAAAAAAAATAGTATAAATATTTTTTAACCTTACATGCTTTGTTTACGGCACCGTCCCCCTTATATGAGCCGCTAAAAGCTGCTGGTTACAGGGGATACGGCGGGGGGC